>Ga0163144_10000270_pt1 | contig 119283 bp, 96 predicted proteins | sample OliLak19BULKMAT1_FD_123175 | JGI IMG/M metagenome (GOLD analysis project Ga0163144, IMG submission 123175) | Freshwater microbial mat bacterial communities from Lake Vanda, McMurdo Dry Valleys, Antarctica - Oligotrophic Lake LV.19.BULKMAT1 | ecosystem: Environmental > Aquatic > Freshwater >...
AGCGCAGGAAGTCCTGATTGATCCGCGGATCGTGCGCTCGTCGATGTCTTGGTGGTGGTCATCGCCGCCCATCGTAGCAGGACGGCGCCGCCGAGTTACGCACGCTTGCCGAAGCTTCACGATGCATCGGAGTGGAACACGGCATTGCGGTGAGCGAAATAATTTTAGCGACCACCGAAACCATCGCATGCCTATTGCCAACAATGCTCACGTTGGCGTTGGGGGCTTCGGATCTTCACCGTTCCCGGCGATCAAGATGGTGGGGGATGGGCTCGACCGTGTTTTCCTGACTTTAAAACCGATCGATTGATTGGCCGTCGGCGTCGTGGTGCCGTAGTTTGCGACGCCGTGGCCGCCAATCGCCAGATTTCCCTCAGTAGATATTTTTACTGGGGCACCTGGAGTAATGGCACTGCCGCCGGCCGTTGCGGTTATGACCAGAGTAACGTCGCCCTGAATCGTGAGTGGGATGCTGGAGTTGCCGCTCGCGGAGATGCTGGGCAGTCGCAACTGCTTCAGGGTGCCGCCGGTGCCGAGCGTGGTAGGGAGATCGCCGTGAGCGTCCCCGGGCGGTATCGTGACCGTGGGCAACGCGCCCATGGGAGACGGGCGCGATGAAGTGGCGTTGACGGAGAGCGATCCGGGCAGCCGTTACCAGCTCAACACCGCATTATACGCCGCGCGTTCCGGGGCCGTAGTAAGTTCCTTCCACTTGGAGACACGGAACGGATTGCCGGCAGCCATGTTGGCCAGAGATTCATCATAGTGGAAAGCGGCATTGCCGGCCAGGGCGATGTTGTTGGCCACCACGGATCCGAGCACCTCGCCATTGCCGACGATCGTGACAGTCGCATTGGGTGCATAAACGATCCCGGCGAGGACGCCGTTGCCCGCGAGTTTGATGGTTTGGGTTGGATTCGGGCTTGTTCCCCACACTTGAAAATTGATCGGCTGGTTGGCGGTTGCCATGGTGGTTCCGCCGTTGGCCACACCGTTCCCGCCGATGTCTACATTGCCTTCTGTATAGATTTTCAATGACCCGCCCGGCGCGATTGCGATGCTGCTCTGGCCGGTGAGGCTAATCGCACTGGAGCCAGACGCAGCGGTAATCACCAGAGTGACGTCGCCTTCGATGGTTAGGACCTTGCTGGAGTTGCCAGACGCGGACAGACTGGCGACGCGAAACTGGGTCGTGGAGCCGGCCGTACCCAACGTGCTCGGTAGGTCCGAATTGGTGATGGCGGCGACGGTGGTGCCTCCGGCAGGATTTGAAACCGGGTCGAATGCGGCGGTGAAATCCGTCGAGACCCGAGTCGGATCCATGGTGCCAGTGGAAGTACCAAAGGGGCCGACGATACCGTTGGATCCGACTTGTGGGAGCGATCCGCCGGTCGCCGCATAGCCCCAGATATCAGCGTTCTGAACCAAAATGGCGCTAACCGAAACGGAGATGCTGCCAACGGTGCCGTTATCGTTTCGCACGCCGGTGCTGTACGGAATGGCAGCGGTGGCGGAGTTGTTGTCGGGATCAGAGTTCCAGCTATCGACCGAGGCGTTGTTACCGGAGAAGGAGATGGAGTTCTTCGCGACCAAGCCGTTGGAGAATTTGGATGTTTTTCGCAGTTGCACCTCGATCCACTTTTCAATCGGAGCCGTGGCGCTGCCACCGAGTTGTACCGTTGAGCGCGTGACAATTTTCGGTGCAACCCCACCGGCGTAATCGTATACGTAGGAGCGAACGGAACCGACGGCGCCCTGATCAAAGGGCGTGCCGGTCCATTTCTGGCGCGCGTTGGACCCGGAGATGGTCCAGCCATTCGTGGCCCAGTCGAAAGTGGAGTCAGCCACCTTTTTGTTGACGGCAAAGACGGCGCGTTCGAGTCCGTTTTCGGCGAGATTCATCGCGCCATTATTATAGAAGGCGCGATTTGATATTGTCATCGCGGTGCGTCCGAGGGACAGGTAGCTGACCAGCGAAATGCCGATGACGGCAGACAGGATCATGGCGACGATCAGCAGGGAGCCGCGTTGATCGCGAAGGGTGGAATTTCGTTTCATAGCTTCAGGCGGTTACGACCTTATTACGCAGTACGTAGCGTGCGGAGAGTACGAGATTAGTGGCGGTGGCGACCGTGGTGGTGCTACGGCTGGCCTCCAGGGAGATCTGCAATTGTTTGGTGCTCGAGCTTGCGGCGGTTCGTTCGGCGGCCGTAGTGAGTGGCATTTCGCTGCCCGCGACGTTGAAGGCCTTGAAGGTGAAGCTGCCGCTGGCGATTCCGGTAATGAGGTTCTGGGACGAGGCCCCGATGACCCGAGTGAAAGTGTCGGTGGCCGTCGAGTGGGTATAGGTAATGCTGACGGTGTTAACCACCAGGGTGACCGACGAACTGGCGGTCCAAGTAATCGCACTGGCTTGGCGGACGTCCTGGGCGAAAACTTCCAGCGCTTTGCGCGCCTGCGATTCCATATCGCTATAATTGCGGAGATTGGCGCCGCTTCGGCCCAGGAAGAGGAACGTGGACAGGATTCCTGCGAGAATGAAGGTCGAGAGTGTCGCGCTCACCATCAATTCGACGAGGGTGAAGCCACGCCGGCGCCGGTGGGCCGCTGCTGACTTAAGGATGGGCGACGGTGTAATAGTAGTCATAAAGGCCATTTTGGGCGTAGTTGGCGGTAAAGCGGCGCTGGTGTGGTCGGCCGTCGAAGGTCTTCCAGACGACTGTCACAGTGAGGTCTTTTAGGTCGGTGGGATCGGAGGCGTTGGCGGCGACGGTTCGCGTCACGCTGTATTTCCCGGCGATCCCCGGGTTGCCGCTGAAGTGAGTGGCGCCGTCGAATGTCTCCGAAGCGGGGAGGGCGGAGATCATGCCCCAACTCATCAGGCGCAGCCGCTCCATCTCACTCTGGAGGATTTGCGCGGCGATCGTCGTGCCTCGGGCAAGGTCGATTTGTTTATAGCCCGATTGCATCGTAATGATCGAGGAGGCGATGCCAAAGCCCATCACAAAGGTGGCCATCGCGACTTCGAGAATGGTGAAGGCAGCGACTTTCCGGAGTTTGCGGCCTAATCTGGTTCTCGCGAGGGGGGAGGTCGTGGCCTGGGTGTTCTGCATGCCCGCACTCTACCACCTTGCCCGCATCACCGTTAGAGGCGGATGGGCGCTTATTTCAGGCCTAGCAGGCTAGAGGCCATTGGCCCCACCAGGGTGGGGCCGAATCACCAAGTTTCAAAGATAGTCCGGTAGGCGGCGCGCTCCGCCGCCGTTGTGAGTTCACGCCAGCGGGCGATTGCGAACGGTTCGTTGCCTTCACCGTAGGCCAATGCTTCGTCATAATGGAACATGGCATTCCCGGCCAGGCGGATTGACCGCGCGACGATCGATCCCATGACGTCGCCGTTGCCTACGACAGTGACGTCGCCATTGGGCGCGTAGAGGGCTGCCTTCAGCGCGCCGTTGCCCACGACCTGAATGTCCTGGCCGCCCGGCGTGTTGTTGGTGCCCCAGAGCTGAAACGTGATCGGTTGGGGATTGGCGTTGGCGATGCCATTGCCAGCGATCTTGACATTGCCTTCGACGAAGACCGTGAACTTCGAGCCCTCGGGAATGATAATGGAGGCGTTCCCGGTGACGCTGAGAGCGTCCACGCCGGAGCCGGCAGTGAGGATGAGCGTGACGTTTCCGAGAATCGTGAGCGTGGCGTTGCCCGTGAGCGCCAGGCTGAGGCATCGCCAGCGGGTGGTCGTGCCGACGGTGCCGAGGACGGGTGGAATACTGGCAAGGTGTATTCCGTCGGTGGGAGCGAGGATCGTCGGGAAGTCCGCATTAAAATCGGTGGCGACGCGGGCCGGGTCGATTCGGACCGTGAGCGGCGTAGTGGGGCCCCGGATACTGCCCAAGGAGCCTACTTGAGGCGGCGCGCCTCCCGTGGCGACATAGCCCCAAATGTTGGCTTGGTTGAGCAGGATCGATCCCGCGACGGTCGCGCCGCTGGCCACCGTTCCCCGATCGGTCCGCCGCGCAGGATCGTAGGGAATGGGAAGGGTCGCGGGGTCGTTGTCCGGGTCGGAATTCCAGGCATCCACCGACGTAACCGCTCCCGAAAACACGACTTTGTCCCGGGCAACCAGTCCGTTCGCAAACATGGAGCGGCGCCGCAACGTAACCTCGATCATCCTAAAAACCGGGGTGTCGCCCGGGGGGCCAATCGCCGACTGGGCGATGATCTTGGGACGGGTCGTCGGTCCCGGCGTGTGGTTGTCCACATAGATCTTGACGGATCCCGTGGTGTTGCGGCCGAAATCGAACCCGCTGAAGGTGTGCCAGGCCGCCGTACTGGTACCGGTCGTCCAGTGATCCCAAGCTCCCGCCACGCCCGCGGAGGTCCGGTTGAAGGACCAAACGGCTTCCTCCACGCCGGTTTCAGCCAGGTTTAGTGCGGCATAGCTGTTGAAGGTACGCTTGGAAAAACGGGCCGAGGAAAGATTGAGATTAAGGTAGCTGGCGAGTCCCACCGCGATCAAAGCAGCGATCAACAGGGCCACAATCAGCACGGCTCCGCGTGGATCCGAAAAGCGGATAAGTCGGTCCGGGTGGGAACGCCTTCCGGCGCGATGCGGGACTGGACGTCGGGTTGACATCAGTTGCTCACCCGTTTGTTGCGCAGGATGTAGCGAGCCGAGATGGCGCCCTGAGTCTGGGCGACGGTGGTTGTGCCCTTACGTCCGGCGCGGAGCGTAATCTGCAGCTGTTTGGTCTCGAGATCGTTGGCGGCGGAATTATTCGGGACCAACGCCTGCTCGAGCTTGAAACGTTCGAAGGCGAAGTCGTCGGCCACGCCGCGGACCAGCACCAGGCGGGGCAGCGTTGAAGCGGCCTCGCCAGCGAGCCGATAAAACGTGCCGTGACCTGGGCTGGCCGCGTCTCCGTCGTAAGCGTAGGTGACGGGATCGGTGCCGCTCGCGGCCGCAACATACAGCGTGACGCTCCGGCTGCTGTGCCAGCGCAGGTCGGCCGCCTTGCGCGCATCCGAGCCGAAGACCTCGAGTGCCCGCCGGACCTGGGCCTCCATTTCGCTGTAGTTGCTCGCCGAATACGCGGTGCGGCCGATGAGCAGGAACGCGCTCAGGACCCCGGCGAGGACAAACGTCGACAACGTGGAGGCCACGATCACCTCGGTGAGCGTGAATCCATGGCGGGCGCGCCAGGGTGCCGCCCGCCGCTGCTTAATGGGCGGTATAGAAATAGTCATACAGCCCGCTTTTTCCGTAACGTGTAAGATATCGTACTGTTTGCTCGCGGCCGTCGTAGCCGCGCCAGGTCGCCACGAGGACAATCTCTTTCATATCATCCTTGAAATCCCGGATCGTGCGTACGCAGGTGAAGGATGCGTTGGCGGCACCGGGTACGGCCGGGGTGATCACGGTTTGATCGGCGGCGGCTTGGAGGGCTTGAAGTTGAGACCAGTTCTTCAGTCGCAACTGTTCGAACTCGGACTGCATCACCTGCGCGGCATGGCTCAGATTGCGGGCCGTATCCACCGACTGGAGTCCGCGTTGCAGGGTCACGATCGCCGTCGTGATCCCGAAAACCAGCACGACTGCGGCCAGCATCACTTCGATCAAGGTGAAGCCGGAGGTGCGCACGCCGTTCCGGCCGCTTGCAAACGAAAGCGGTCCGGTCTGACGGGAATTGATGCGTGCGGTTTTCAAGCTAGCGGAGCAGAAGAAAACTACGGTCTGATTGGAAGGGCTGAATGGGCCCGGAGTTGAATCTGGATGGCCCTATTGGGTCGGTGTCTGGGCTTGCTGAACGTAAATGGCAGCTGCGTGAGCGCGCCGTTTCACCCGGAGTTTTTCGAAGACGTTCACGAGGTAGTTTTTGACCGTGTTCTCGCTTAGCCCCAGTTGTTCGCCGACCTGCTTGTTCGTCATGCCGTCGGCTACGAGGGCGAGGACGCGTCGCTCCTGATGGGACAACCCGGACAAGTCGTTCGTGGGTTCGGCCGAGGTGCCGCCTGCACGCAGAAGGCGGAGCACGCGGCTGGTGGCGTCGGGATCTAAAATCGAACGGCCCGCGGCGACATCCTGTAGCGCTTGGAGCAAGCCTTGCGGATCGATCTCCTTCATGAGGTAACCGTGCGCGCCCGAGGTCACGGCTTCGTAGACGAAGTTGTCGTTGGAGTGCGACGTTAGTACGATGATTCGCGTTTCGGGCAACCGGTTCAGGATCCGACGGCAGGCGTCGAATCCGGAGCCATCGGGCAAGCGGATATCGAGCAGCACGATTTCGGGTTTGGTGCGCAGGCACTCGGCGACGGCGTCTTCGACGTTGCCGGCTTCACTTACGACTCGCATCGGGGGATGTTCGGAAGCGGAGATGACGGTTTTGATGCCGCGGCGTACGAGTTCGCTGTCATCGACGAGCATGATTCGCAGCGGGGGGCGGGTCGTTTCATTCATAAGTTCAAGGAGAAGCTGAGCTTGACGGAAGTACCTCTACCGGGGTGGGAGTCGATGACCAGTTGTCCGCCGAGTTCGCCGGCGCGTTGGGCGAAGTTGTCGAGGCCGTTTCCTGGTGAAATTGAGCTGGTCGTGTCGAAGCCGCGGCCGTCGTCGGTTACCTGGAACTCGGCAAAGTCGCCCTGGCGCCGGAGTGCGACGGTGATATGGTTGGCCTCCCCGTGGCGAAGCGCGTTACTCACGGCTTCGCGTGCGATTTGCAGGGCGTGAACGCGCTGGCTGAGCGACAGGCGCGCGGAGAGTTCATCATCCATTTCGACCTGCGACTGAAATGGCCGCAGGCTCTGCATGGTTTCGAGGAGATTAAAAACAGCCTGCGAAAAAGTCTGGAGCTTCAAGGCTTCGGGTTCCAGGCCGACGATGAAATTGCGCACGTCGTGGATCGTCTCGTTCAGTGCGCCCCGTGTCTGCTCGAGCCGAATGGCGGCTTCGGTTTGTTCCGGCAGAAGTTGTGTCCGAATGCCAGCGAGGCCCATCCCGGCCGCGTAGAGGGACTGAATCACGCCGTCGTGGAGATCGCGCCCCAGCCGGGCTCGTTCCTCGAGATTCTCGCGGAGCATTGCTTCGCTGCGGGCGAGGGTCTGCTCGGTGCGTCGGCGTTCTTCGATCTCCCGCTGCAAGGATTGACGTTGCGCGAATGAAGAGATCACGAGTTCAGCCACGCGTCCGAACTCGGTCTTCTCTTGGGAGAGCGGCGCCGCCTGAGTGATGTCATTGGAAGCGAGGCTATCCCGAATTCGGGCGAGGGGGCGGAGGACCCAGCGGTGCAGCGCGAGTGCGAGAGCCCCGAGGACGAGCATACCGTAGGCGATAAACAAGAGCGTCTGCAGTCCGCTGGATCGCAGCGAACGTTCGACCTCCGGCACGGCATAATCCAGGCGTAAAACGCGGACGGTGCGGCCTTGCCAGTCGTGCAGTGGGCGCAGCAACACCAACTGGCCGGCGAGCTCGGGTGTCCGGGCCAAAGCTTCGGTGGAACGTAGCGAGAGCGTGCTCTCCGTGAGTTTCGCGAGTGAGGTCAACAACGCGGCATCCCATTTCCGTGCCGCTACGATCCAAGGGCGAGTGGCGTCCGTTGCGGGCTGAACTCGCCGAATGCTTAACTCGAGCATCGCCCCTTCGTGTTCGGTGAAGAAGCGAGGGCTGGGGGTCTGCGCGACCAGTCCGACAAACTCCTCCGCGCTCAGAGGCAGTTCCGGTGGCGTGCTCCTGTCCGTCACGGATGCCTGCAGGCGCACCTGCCCGTCATCCGCGACCACCCAGAGTGCGTGTAAGTTGGCCTGGTCGAGACTCGTGATGATCTTCTGTCGCGCGAGATCGGGGTCCGCTTGAGCGATCATCGCCGCGAACTCCATGGAGTGGGCAAAGTCCGCGACGGCTAGTGGGAGCTCCCGGCTCACCGCGTCGAGCCAGTGGTTCAGCATCAGCGATCGCGCTTTGCGATCCTCCTCCAACAGGTCTTCCCGGGTCGAGCGCTCAAAGGAGCGGAGCGCGACTAACGTGATCAGGAAACCCCCGAACGACAAACTCAATAGCAGAGTGAAGCGGAGTCTGATACTCATCGTGGTTGCGGAAAGACCCTAGAGCGCGCTGGGTGACGTGCCAAGAGAAAGGAGGCGGACTCCGTGTAAACCGCAGTGCCAGGGTCGGGGAAACCGGGGGACGCGTCTGGGAATTGGGGGATGAACCAGTATTGGGATGGCTTAAATCGTGGTCCTGCTGACTTCAGTCAATCCAGGAACGCTTCCCATGCGGCCTCCGCCTCAAGTCGATTGTTGCTGGCAGAGTCCGGCCCCGAGAGCGACGGAACAGGGAGGCTGTGAGGGGCTGTGAGTAGCTTAAATGAAAAAGCTCAAATGAAAAACCCCTTGACTCTCCCTCTGGCGTTTGAGTCTTTGTCCAGCTACAAATTTTAGAACGACCATGGCCAACACTAAATCTGCCATCAAAGCCGCGCGCAAAACTGTGCGCCTCACCGAACGTAACCGTGGCACCAAGACCCGTTTGAAGACCCTGCGCAAGCGGCTCGACACGGCGATTGCCTCCAAGGATTCCGCCGGAAGCAAGACCGCTGCGGCGGACTACGTTTCCGCCATGGACAAGGCCGTGAAATCCGGCGTCGTCCATAAGAACGCTGCCTCGCGCGCCAAGTCGCACGCAGGTAAGGTGTTTGCCGCCAAGTAAGTGAGGGCGCGTTCGCTCGCGCTTTTGCCCCGCCTCCTTTTTGCCCTGCACGCGCAACGTGCAGGGATTTTTTGTGTTTAATGGTCGCGGGCGAATCGCGAATCACGCGCGATGGCGCTTGCTCCGCCTCGGATTCGGCTTTTTCCCCGCGCCATCCGAAATCGCGCGTGAATAGGAATTGAGCTTGGCCGCGGCATCCGTGTGATCCGGCGCTGACGTGGTCGATCGAGTAGAGCTTCATCTGATGCGGCACGCGGAATCCGCGTGGCAGGCGGTTATTCGCCCCTGGCTTGAGGCGGGGCGTGGCCGTTTGGAACGGAGTTATGTGATCGTTGCCTCGCGTGGACAGGCGCATGGTTTAAAACAGCGCTGCCTGGCAGAGAAGGTTGCCCTGCTTGGGGTGGAATTTCTCACCCCGGGACTCGCGCGACAAAAATGGACCGCACGACAGCGCGAGACCGCGCCCTCGATTGGGCGTGAGCTGTTGCTGCTGGGCTTGCGTACGTTGGTCGAACGCCGGCTTCGGGCGACGCAACCGGAAGAGCCCGAGTGGGGGTTCTGGAAAAGTTTGCAGAGCGATGCCGAGCGCGCGCTCAATGACTTCGACGAAGTATTAAAAGCCGGGTTGACCGCCGGGGATTTCCCCAGCGAACCTTTGCGGACAGTCTTGGTGGAACTCGTCGCTTGGGTCACCGCGCGCGGTTACCGGTTGGCGGCCGTCGAGGCGAAAAAGGCGGCGCTCGAGCCTCTCCCGGAAAACACGGAGCCCCTTGCTGGTCGCGTGCTCGTGGCGGGGCTGGGCGTGGAAATGTGGGGCGAGTTTTTTAACGTCTGGGCCTTTGTGCGCCGATGCGAGGTGGCGACGGTAATCCTGCCCGAACCTGAATTTCGCGAAGGCCCGGCGCACGATGAGCGCTGGGTTGAGCTTTGGGGGAGCCTGCTCGGGACCGAGGGGCTGGCGATCGATGCGGAGGAACCGGAGATGACGTGCGAAGCGGTCGGCGCGATCTGGGGTCGGCAACGCAGCGACCCGGCGCCCTCCGCGCGCATCCTCGTAGGCCGGACTCGGGCCGATGAGATGAACCTGGTGGCGGCCGACATTGCGCGACTGTTGGAGGAAGGAGCAGAGAATATTGCGGTCATCTTTCCGCGGCCCGACGCCGCGCATCTTCAGCTCACGCGTGAACTCGCGGCGCGGGGCGTAGCGTTTGCCGATTTGCTGGAAGCGGCGGCTCCGCCTCCAGTGGAAGCGCAAGCGCTGCGGGCGCTCCTTCGTTTCTACGAGCGGGGCGCACGAGTGGAGGATCTTCTCGGGCTCTGGCCGTTGTTGCGGGCCGTCGGAGCCGTGACGTTGTCGCTCGCCGAGGCGCGTCGGGCTTGTGAACGGAGCTTCGATACGCGTCAGACGCACGCGGTTTCCGCGCATCTCGAACTTTGGGCGGTGCAGGCTCCGGAGCTGGCGCGCGTTGCCGGTATTTTGCTGCCGGCGTGGCCGGATGAGTGGTCGATCGTCGATGCATTGCAGTCCTTTCGGAAAACCTGCGAACAGCTTGGCCTGGAGGAGCCGGAAGGGTGGGGCGCGCTGGATGCCTTCGCCGGGCGGGATACGGATCTCATCCCCGCGACCGTTTTGGCCGCCACGCTGACCTCGTTCTTACCGGACCGAAGTCCCGTGCTGGGAAACCCGGGCCGTGGGGCTTTTGCCCGCGTGACCTTGACCACCCGTCGTCGTGCGGAAGGACTGGCGTGGTCGCATTTGATTCTGGTGGAGGCCAACGCGGGTATCTGGCCGGAACGGAGGGAGCCGAGTTGCTGGCTGACGGATCCGCAGCGGACGGAGGTGAATGCTCGTGCCGATCGTCTCTTCGGACTCTTCACGGCTGACGACCGTAGCGTCGTGGAGCGTGCCGCGTTTGTCTCCCTCACGCGTGACACCACGCAGGAAGTGGTGTTTTCCGCGGCCCTGTTTGCGCCGGAAGAACCGGAGCTGCGATTGGGGCCGAACAGCTGGCTGGAGCGGGTGATCTGGGCGCAAAGAGAGGGCGGGGAAGGCGCGACGGTTGAAGATGAATTTGGGCGGTTGGCGCGGGCCGTTCCGATCGAGCCACCGTCCGATCCGGCGATGGTCGAAAACTGGCACGAGGTTTGGATGGGTCGCCGCGATCATCTCCGGCCCTTTGATGAATTCTTTTTTTCCGGGGATCCGGCGCGGATTACGCCGGCGAAACTATCGGCGCGCTTGATTGAGCGCGGGGTGCAAGACCCGGCGGAATTATGGTTTGAGGCCGTGCTCGGCATTCGACGGGTGGAGTGGAGCCCATTCGTGCGGGCGCGGCGCAAGGCGCTGGGGCAGCGGGCGCATGAGTTGCTTGCGCGCGTGTTGCATCCGGGCGACGAGACCGTGCGCGGATTTGGCAGGATGCCGGATCAGCGGGAGGCAGGATCGAGGCTCGATCGTGAACTTGGCGTGATGCGAGCGCAATGGCCGGACGATCGCTATTGGGATTCGTTTCATGCGGAGCTCGCCCACGTGAGCCGGGCGTTACTGGCGAACGCCTATACCATCGAAGCGGGCGCGTATGTCGCGGCGGAAGCGTGGTTGCCGCCCGAGGCGAAACTGGTGTGGGGAGAGCGGACCATGCGGATTGTGGGACGCTTGGATCTCATCCGCCTCGATCGCGCGGAGTGGAGTGGCGCCACGATCGATATTGTGGATTTCAAGACCGGCGGCGACGCGGAGCTATCGGTGGAACGGATGGCGAGGAACGGAGCCTCGCTGCAACTGGGCGTTTATCTGGCGGCGGCTCGATCACTGGGGATTGCGGGAGGCAAAGTCTGGATGATCAAGCCGGAGCCGGGAGCGGTGACCCAGCTCGGGTTTGATGACATGAAGGTTGCGTTGATCAAACTGAATTGGCTCGAGGAGGCGGTGACGCGGGGAGTCTACGGGGCTTTGACGCGGGATCGTTCGGACTATGCGCCGTCGGGTTGCGCCTGGCCGCTGGCTTGCACGCCGATTTCGGCGGTCGTGCTGGAGCAGAAGTTTCAAGCGACCTTTGGCGTGCAGACGGAGGAGGCGATGCATGAGTGAGCGACTGATCGACAGTGAGGCGCGGGAACGCTTTCGCGACGAGTGGGATCGTAACTTCGCGGTCAGTGCGAATGCGGGATCGGGCAAGACCACCGCGATCTCCGAGCGGCTGGCCGCCATGGCCCTCGCGCCGGGTGCGGCCGGGCGTTTGCGGCGTACAGCGGTGGTCACGTATACGAAAAAGGCGGCGGTGCAAATTGGCCAGCGGGCGCGGCAGGTGCTGCTTCGGCGTATCCAGGAATCGGGCACGGCGGATCTTTCGGCCCTGGATCAGCTGGAACGGACATTCTTCGGCACGATTCACAGCTTCTGTCTCAAGCTGGCGAATACGTATGGGCAGACGATTGGAATTAACCTGAATCCGACCGTCATCGCGGAAAGCGATGAGGAATTGTGGGAGGAGTTTGTGGAGCAGGATTCGATGGCGTTTACGGCGTTGAACGAGCGCGAGCTGGACGCGTTTTTGCGGCACGTTCCGCTTGAGGACATTTTCCGCGTGGCGCGCGAGCTGGACCGGGCGACGGCGAGTTATTTGCAGGCCAGGCCGCCGACGGGTTTGCCCCATCCGGCGGCGGCCGCGTACGAAGAACTCATGGCGTTGGTCGCCAAAGGTAACGGGGCGAAGAACCTGGGGGCGAGTCAGGCGCGGGCCCGGGCCTGGAGTGAGGCGTGGGATTGCGGGGTGGGGTTCCTGCCCTTGTATGAGCCCGCGGGGTCCGCCAAAGCCGTGGTGGAGAGTGCGCGCGCCTGGATGGCGCCGCTGAAGCGATGGCTGGCGGATGCGGCGGCGGTCCTGGCCGCGGAACTGGCAGACCGTTACCGGGAGTGGCGGTTTGACCGGGGTGTGCAGACCTACGCGGATCAGGTGGACGCGGCGCTCGCGGTCCTGCACGATGACGTATTGCTGGACAGGATACGCGACGAAGGTTGGCGGATCGTGCTGGATGAAGCGCAGGACACCGATCCGCAGCAGTTCGCGGTGTTGGTGGAGCTGACGCGGCCCCGGGGAGCGCGCCGGGGAACCTGGCCCGCGGTGCCCGGGGCGGTGCCGCCGCGGCCGGGACATTTTTGCATGGTGGGAGACGGGCAGCAGGCGATTTACGGCAGCCGTGCCGACATCTCAAATTTCACGCGGCATGTGGACGCGTTTGAACGAGGCGAGGGCGGCGAGTTGTTGCAGTTTCAAGTGAGCTTCCGCGCGCCGCACGCGTTGTTGGGCGTGTTGAATGCGACGTTGCCCGCGGCGTTTGGACCGGACCGCGAGGAGAACTTTGGGCCCGAGCCGGCGGAAGGCGCACCACCGCCGTTTATGCAGGTACGCTATGTGCCGCTCGAGCCCGGGCCGCGAAACGAAGCGGGGGCACTGGGATGTTTTTCCTTGGAAATACCAGCAAATCCGCCGGAAGGGGTGGAGGCGTGGCTGGCGGAAGAGTGCCGACAGCTTGCCTCCTGGCTGCGCGCGAAGGGACCGGCGGCGGTCGGAGTGGAAACGTGGGGCGATGTCGCCGTGCTGGCCCCGCGGAACGACTGGCTGTTGGCGGCGCGAAAGGCGTTGGAGAGTGTCGGACTTGAAGTGGCGCTGCAGACGCGTCGGAACCGGTGTGGCGATAATCCGGCATATGCGTGGTTAAGTGGCCTGCTTGCGGTCTGCGCCGACCCCGAAAACATGTTCGAGTGGACAGGCGTGCTGCGGGAGATTTTCGCCGTGAGTGACGGGATGATTGCCGCCGGGATGCGTGAGCGTGGGCGGTTGATGTGGGAGGAACCTGACGTTCATCCTGAGGTGCTCGCCATGGCGCTGCAAACCGTACGGCCTTTTGTGTTACGCGTAAACGACGACACGGCTCCGTTGGGAGAGTTTGTGCGCACGCTGGCGGAGAGTTGTGGTCTGATGGCCAAGGCGCAGCGGCTGGATCCGAGCGGTGGGATCGCGGGCGAATTGGAGCGATTGCTGGCTGGCGCGGCCGAAGCCGGACTCACCGGTACGAGTGCACGCGAGTGGTTGGAGGAGTTGCTGGGGTGCATCGATGACGGTCGCCCGGCGGGAAAGCCCAGCCTAACGGCGATAAATCTGTTGACCTCGCATTCCGCCAAGGGGCTCGAGTGGCATGCCGTCATCGTAATCGGTTTGTGGCGCGGCATTGGGCAGGCGCCGGACCGCGGGCTCAAACTAGTGCGGGAAAAGGGCGGCGCGCGCCTATTTTTCGACTCAAGTAGTTTGCCGCCGGATTCCCGGTTGGCGCGGGATCGAGAGCGGATGCGGGAGCTTACGCGGCTACTCTATGTGACGCTGACCCGGCCGCGGCGCACCTTGGTCGTGCCTTGGGCCGCGGGGTTTGGCGGGCGGCAGCGGGAGAAACCCAGTTTCGCCGAGTTGTGGGGAATCGATTTTGAAACGCTTGGACCTCTAGACGACGGAGTCCCGGCCATCGAGTTCGACGAATTGTATCCAGAAAAGCACTTTGCAGAAATCGAAGAGCTGGGGTTGCGAACTGTACAACCAAGGCCGGCGTTGCCGGCGCGCGTCTTGCCACACGAACTCGCGAAGAAGCCGGATTTCTCGCGAAGCGTACGGCATGAGGCCGGTGTGGACGCACCGCGACCGCCTTTGAGCTCAGGAGATGCGATCGACTATGGTTTGTGGTGGCATGACACGATGGAGTTTGTGCCGTGGGGCAAGGAGGCAGAGGCAATCGCCGAGTACGGGAAAGGCTCGATTGAGGCGGCTCGGGCGTTGGGCTTCGGCCTCCGGGCGGAGGAGGAGTGGAAGCTTTTACTTGAGAGTGACGCGTGGCGCGTGCTTTGCGAACCACGATGGACACGACTTTCGGAGTTGGGGATATTCGCCCCGCTACGGGAAGATGCATGGATCGACGGTGTCATCGACTTGGTGCTGCACGATTTAGCAACGAACGAGGTGTGGGTGGTGGACTGGAAAACCAATCGACGAAGCGGAAACGAAACCGTGAATGCGCTGCTGAAAAGGCTCATTCACGAGTATACTCCGCAGCTGAAAGCCTATGGCTCGTGCCTTGAAACATTTTTCCAAGGTGCTGACCTGCGGTTACTCGTGTACTCCAGCGCGGGAGGGGAATGGGGCGAAGTCGACCCTTCCTGAAAATTGGCCACAAATTCGGGCTTTACAGCGGCGAAACCACGTCGCAAGTTGACCGTTCGCCAAACAAACCAACATGGGCAATCTGAAAAAGAAACGTCGTCTGAAGATGAATAAACACAAGCGCAGGAAGCGCTTGAAGTCGAATCGCCACAAGAAGCGCACTTGGCAGAAGTGACGGCGCGGCGCCTGCCGCCCTCATCTCTTCAATTTAATCGACCCACCGGATTTTCCGGTGGGTCTTTTTTTTGCTCAGGCCCGACGCGTTCAAAGCGCCAGAGGGCAGGTCGCTTTGCGGTCCGAAGGAATTGTAAAAACCGGATCGAATTACGCGCTGTGCTCAAGAAAGGGGAAATGGCTCCGAGGTAGGGATTCCTCCGTTGTTTGACCTTGTGTCCCTAGGGGCACTTGGGACGGTCCGCGCCAGCCAGCGGGTTTTTACAAATCTGACGGTAGATAAAACAGTCTTTACTAGGTATTAGCAAATTAGTTGTCGAAGTATCATCGTCGCCGCATGTTTCTCTCTCCAAAGCTCAAGGGGTTCTATGTCGAGTTCAATGACCACGCCGTCATGCTCGCTCGGACCTCATCTGTCGCTTCACCGTTCACCATCGAGGAAATGAGGGAATGTGCCGTTGGAGATGCGGCTGGATTGGCCGAGGCCATTAATCAGCTTCAGCCGAAAAAAAGCCCCAGTGGTTATCTGCACGCCACGGTTTCCGTTTTTCCTCCCAAGCGCGTGATCCGTCGTCACACCATGGAGCTGAAGCGGGTGAAGGATCCTGCTTATGTTGGTGAAGTCTGCAGCCAGCAGTTTCGCATCGACCATGAGCAGTACTCGCTCGCGATCTTGAACTCGGGGGACGGGACTGAGTCCGATTTCGGGAAGGGGGCGCAGAAAGAGGTTATTTTTTGCGGGTTCCCAACCGAAGATTTAAACGCGATTCAAGCGGGTTTGCTGCAAAGTGGTATCTATCCCGAACGGCTGGAACTCGGTTCGGTGGCGACCTTGGGCGCGGTGGTCGATTGTCTGGCCTACGCCAAATCGAAGACTCCAACGCTCGTCCTCGAGATCGGGGCGGATACGACCCATTCTTTTATAATCTCGGCGGCCGGAGTCGAAGCGTCGCGACCGATCCCGCAGGGACTCGATGCCATGGTCCCGATCGTGCAGAAGGAACTCGGACTCAAAGACGAGGAATCTGCCCGCCGGCTGTTCTACTCCAATACCTTCGATTTCACGGGAATGGGACCGCTTCTCATCAAGCGTCTGCTTAAAGAACTGCAGTCCTCAATAGGATTCTACGAGGTTCAGACCGGACAATCGGTCGGGCAGGTATTAACGACCCAGCTGTCTCCGAAGCTCACGTGGCTCGACGCGGCGATCACGAGTACGCTCGGTATCTCCAGTCTCAAGCTCGATCCCCTTCCGTGGCTCCAATCGCGCCACATTACCTTGCCTGAAGCACTGGTGCGAAATGCCCAGGATGTCCGTTGGTTCGGGCTGCTGGGGCTGATGGCTCAATATAATTCTGTCCATGCTGTCACGTCTGAAGAGAAAAGGTGAGGCGTCCGTCGCCCCGTCCGTGCCGGCTTGGCACCCGAATTTCCGCAATTATGAAAAATTGCCGGATATCAAGGCGGTGCGCACGGCGTTCTTCGTCAATGGCGTGGCTATCCTGCTCGCGATATCGCTGACCATCTATTTTGGATTCACGGAATGGGAGCTGCGGAATATCAACCATCAAACCGCTGCGATTCAAGGCGAAATCGAGCGGGACAAGAAAACCAGCGAGCAGGCGATCACGCTGTTCAAGACCTTCCAAGCCGACGAGGCACGGGTTCTTGAAGTCGATACGTTTATCAAATCGAAGCCCACAATCTCCGTCATTATTTCCCGGTTGGGTGAAACGCTCCCGGCTAATATAGCGGTTGATAATCTTGATTTTCGCGAGACGGGATTGACCATGCGTTTGTCCGTTCGCGGGACGCCCGACGTCGCCAGTGGCTATGCGACAAAATATCTCGAGCAACTCCGGTCTGATTCCCAGCTCGCGCTGTTTGATGATTTTACCTTCACCAGCACGCCTTCGCCGAATCCCACGACCGGTCGGATGGCGGTCGAGTTCTTCCTGCATCTCAAAGGCGCTCCAGCCGGGAGAAAATAATGACTAACGACGAATTATTTACCTTCATCAAGAAGAACCCGATCAGCGTCGGGTGCGGGGTCTTGTCGCTCTTCCTGGCGGCGGGTGTCTATCTGCGGAGCGCGGAGATTCCTGAAGCGGAGGATATTCTACTTCAGAAGACCGCGATGGCAGAACGGTATGCCTTAAATATAAAGAACTCGGTTCAGCTCATGGAGCAGGCCGATGCCATGGCCGCGGCGAACAAGGAACTGGACACCCGAATTATCCGGGCAAGCCAGTTGGGCTCGAACACTCAATATTTCTACAAGCTGCAAAGTGACACCGGGGTGAAGCTAATCGATTTTCGTCAGGCGACTGTGGTTCTTCCTCCGACGAAGGCCAAGACAACCTATTCCCCCGTTGCTTTCAACGTCGCCGTCCAGGGAACACTGCCACAAGTAATGAACTTTCTTCGTCAGCTTGAGAGTGGCACGCACTACTGTCGCGTGCTGACCGCGAACTGCAGTGGTAACGCGAGTGCGCGGAATCAGCCGCTCACGCTTTCCCTCAATCTCGAAATGCTCGGTTTGCCATGAACACGCGCTTGTTAGCCCTTTCCGTCCTCGCGCTGCTGGCGCTCGCGGCTTCGCGCCCCTTGTTCGGGGCACGCACTGCATCGGACATCACTCCGCCCCAGCGGCGGCAGGCCTCCGTGGAAATGGCGGAACGCCTGACGCGGCGTGTTCCGCCACCAGATTCACCGGCCGACCTCGCGAGCCCCTTTAATCCCTTGGGGTTTGATCTTCCGGATCCGGACGTCCTGGCCGCGGCAAAAGCTCTGCGTGATGCCGCCGCCGCCGCCGCCGGCACGGTCGTCCGCGGTCCTGCCACCGACCGTGAGGTGATCGAGGCCCTGGCCCTTCGCCTCAACCCTTCCGGCACCTTTATTCTCGGGGGCAAGCCGCTGCTGATCATCGACCGCAACCGCTTCGAAGTCGGGACAAAGTTCATCGTTACCTATGAGGAACGGGATTACGAACTGCAGCTAGTTTCCATCGATCGTACCACTTTCACGCTCCGCTACCGTGGCGAAGAAATCACTCGGCCAATCAAACCTTTAAAGTAATATGAGAACCCGTACGCCCCAGCCCATCACTGTCACTGCGCTGCTGGCCGTTTTGGCCGCTGCCCCAGCCCTGGCTCAGCCCACTGCTGCACCCGCTGCCGACCAACCGGCACCACCCGCCTCAATGACCGTTGCGGTGGTAGGCGCCGAGGCCGGCGTATCCGCGCCGACCCGCGATCCCTCGGGTCGCGATACGCTTTCGGTCGATTTTCCCGACGAGGATGTCCGAAATATCCTGCGCAATGTCGCCGATCTGTTTGAGCTCAATATAATCATGCCTGAGGCGTTGCAGGGGAAAACCACGATCAAACTCCGGGAAGTGACCTGGCGTCAGATTTTTCAAAGTGTGCTTCAGCCGGTCGGCTTTACCTATATTGAAGAGGGTAACATCATCAAGATTGTCAGTAATGAGAGTCTACTCCAGGAGCCGACGTCAACGGATGTATTCATGATCAACTATGCGCGTGCGTCCGACATCCTGCCAACGATCACCTCCCTGGTCGATCCAGCCGCGGGCGGAAGAATCGTGGTCGACGCGCGCAGTAACAGCCTGGTGATCACGGAACGGCCTTCACGCATGAATCGGATTCGGCCGATCATCGACCAGCTCGATCGTGCGACTGACCAGGTAATGATCGAATCGAAGTTTGTCGAAGTCACGGGCAGCGATGCGAAGAACATTGGCGTTAATTGGTCTTCGCTGCAGAATTATCAGCTTTCTGCCGGCAGTTTGGGCGGCGCCGTCACCCGAGGGCGCGAACAAGCCGGGAGCGACGGCTTCGAAGCCACCAATTCCAATATCCGCGAGAATGTGGCCGGGACGAACAATAGTAATCAGACCAGTGTAACGAGTTCGCAAACGAGTGGATCGACTAATACGAACGCCGTCACCTCTTCCAACGGTTCGCCGACTTCGACATCCACGACTGGAACCACGGGTTCTTTGGCCAATGGTACCACGACGACCGTCGCGAATGGCACGGTCGGCAGTTCCACCAACACCTCGAACAATGCGCTGAATCTCCTGAACTCGCTTGTGAACAACAATGCAACGGCTCGAACCCTCAACGCGGTGTTTTCGGCCAGCGATTTCAATATTGTTCTAAGTGCGTTGCAGACCCTTCAGAATACAAAGGTGGTTTCCAATCCCACCATTGTGACCTTGAACAACAGCCAGGCAGTTATCAACGTTGGCGAAGAACGCCCGATCCCGTCTTATACGTACAACTCTGAGCGGGGGGTGTATGAGGTGAGCGGGTTTCAATATCGTCCGATCGGTATCATCCTGCGGGTGACCCCCCAGGTTAATTCACGTGGATTCATCAAACTCTCGGTCGAACCGGAGGTGAGTCAGTCCACTCGAGATGCCAACTTCCAGGGGGCGGCCATTCCGATCGTCGAATCCCGTAAAGCGTCGACCGTTGTATCGATCAAGGACGGTTATACGATGGGCATCGGCGGTCTAATGCGCAGCGCCTCGAATGATACCAATAATAAGGTTCCCGTGCTGGGTTCGATTCCAGTCCTCGGCCGTTTGTTTGCTCACAAAGCGCGCATCCACGACACCTCGAACCTAATCATCTTTATCACCGCCAAGACGATTAGTGCCGAAGGGGCACCGGTTGAGGAGGTCTTCAATCCGAATCAGGTTCGCAGCCTCCAGATGCAACGGGAGGATCTTCCAGGGTATCGCGACGGTTCCGATCCCTTCCTGCCGCCGACCGCCGCAGTCACAAAGTAAGAGCACGCACCAACCTCAATATTTTAAAACCGCGTTTGCTCATGAAAACACTTTTTCGCGTCCTTGGTCTGGGAGCCGCTCTCGGCTTCATCGCACCAGCCCCGCTACTTTCGCAACAGGAACCGCTCACGGCCGTCGATATTACCGGCGTAAGCGTCCTCTCCGGCTTCGGGTCCATTGTGGCAGCCAACCTGACTGCAGGTGGTGCGGGATATATCGCCGTGCCCGCCGTTTCCATTTCGGGGGGCGGAGGGAGTGGTGCTACCGCTTCGGCCGTCATCAAGGATGGGGTCGTTACCACTATTATCATTACCGATGGCGGTACTGGCTATACCAGCGCGCCAACCGTCACGATAGATCCGCCGCCCGCATCAGGCACCCCGGCTACAGCGGAGATTCAAGGCGTGGGTACGACTTTTCAGCAGCCGTTTCAAAACGAATCCTACGGCCCGGTAAATGTTCCGATCACGATCGCTGCATCGGCCCGGGGTACGTTTCCAGTGGGAGGCTACACGTATAACTTTTTTGTCAACGGCGTGGCCCTCGGAACCTCAACGAACGTTCAACCCCCTGGCGGAGGTCCCGGGTATGTCTCATGGGCGCCACCCCAACCTGGTTCATATTTGCTGACGGTCACCGCGAGTGCGGGCTCGCACACCGCGACCTCTCTTGCTGTCCGTTATTTCGCAACCGGCACCGCGATCGTTGGACCGATTGACAATTCGCTCGTGCCGAATGGATCGTCCGTGGTACTGCAGGCAACTGCAACACCGGTTCCGACTGCACCGAATGCCTTCTTGCAGCGGATCGACTTCCACGTGGATGGCCAGCTGGTGGGCTCGGATTCAACCTATCCGTATTCGTTTATCTATACTCCCGCGGTTTTGCCGACCACCCATGTGGTTGAGGCGCGCGGATTCGATAACAATGGCAACCAGATTTCGCCGAACGGGACGGCGACAAGACGAATTAATATGGTCACGCCCATCGGCACGCCGCCGGCGGTCCAGATTGTCAATCCCCCCACCGGGAGTAGCGTCAGCTCGGGGTCCCCGGTAACGTTCATGATCGATGCGGTCGCGCCGGATGGTTTTATCAAGAACGTCGATTTCTATATCAATGGCGTTTTGCTGAGCTCGTCCCAGAAGTTTCCCTTCACCGCACAGTGGACGCCGCAGGTGCCCGGGAGATATCAATTTGTGGCGATAGCCTTTGATGATAAGAGCAACGCCGTCGCTTCGGAGCCCATTTTTCTGACAGCCACGGGAGCATTCCCGACGGCGTCGATTGTTAATCCCACGAGCGGGATCACCGTGGTGCAAGGGGCGTCGCTTCCGGTGACGGTGAGAGCGGCAGGACCAGACGGCGGAGTCGCGAGCCTGAAGTCCATCGAATTTCTCGTCGATGGCGCAGTGAGTGACTCTTTGCCGAAAGCCGCCACGGGCGGTACGACCGGTGGAACGACGGGGCCCGCCGTGCTGGCCGATCCTTTTGTGTTCAACTGGCGGAGCAATGTCGCGGTGGGTACCCATCGCCTCTCGGCACGGGTGACCGATTCGAATAATTTGAGCATCACCTCTTCCGAGATCATGGTGACGGTGGTGCCCAACCAGGCGCCACTGGTTTCGCTCACCTCGCCCTCGGCCTCGAGTTCGGTTACAGCGAACTCAGCCATCACGGTCACGGCTTCAGCAAGTGATTCGGATGGCTCAGTTGAAAGTGTCGAATTTTTTGCCGGTGGCCTGAGTATCGGGCGTGCTACCAGCCGGCCCTTCCAGATCACTTGGACCCCGATCATGCCTGGGGAAATGGCGGTAGCAGCCAAGGCTACGGACAACGGAGGGGCTTCCATGACGTCCGCCGAGGTGATCGTGACAGTTGATCCTGCGACCAGCAGTAAAGATCCTGGTGCCGGTTCGATTGCGAATACCGTATATCGTGGCGATTACGGCTCGATCGATGAAAGCGGTCGTTTCGCTTTTGCGATCAATCGAAATGGACGCGGTACCCTTATCGCGTTTGCGACCACTCCGGTTGGGAAATCCTATTTCTGGAATGACATTGCAGTAAACGCCGATGGCGCGTTCGCCGTCCACGATAGCAGCAACCAGGTTGTTGTCAGGGGCCAGACGTCTGTCACCGGCATTTCCGGCCAGTTCGGCGGGAAAACGTTTATCGGGCCGGTTACTCCTGCAACCGCCACCTTCACTCCGTTGATTGTGAACGGTGGGCTTACGGGTGTGGCTGGCAGCCAGGCCACGGCCATTGTCGGGGGAGATGGTTCGATCACGCTCCATATAGGGTCCGGAGCTGCTCGTGAGGTCGGCACCGGATTTCTGTCTAACGCGGGTACCTATAATCTAACTTCGGCGACGGGCGGACGAGTTATAGGCAGCCTCGCGAGTGGCGCCTCCGTCGTCAGTGGATCGGTCACGGGGGCAGTCACCGGTTCCTTCCTGCTGCGGCCGCTGGCGAGTCGGATTACCAATATCTCGACCTTGGCCCTGGCGGGAAGTGGCGATCGTACGCTGATGGCCGGGTTTGTGGTAACCGGGAGCGGCACCAAGCCGCTCCTCATCCGGGCGGTGGGGCCGTCCCTCGTGAATTTCGGAATCACCGGTCCGATCGCGGATCCTTTTCTGAGCATTGTCGGATCCAGTGGAGCACTGATCTCCTCCAACAATGATTGGGGTAATTCGACGGCACTGGCGAACGCCGCTGCGCAGCTCGGGGCATTCCCTTTGAACGCAAGTAGTCGCGATTCCGCTGTGCAGGTTTCCCTGCCCGTAGGCACCTTCACGACGGTAGTGGGTGGAGGTGGAGTCCCCGGCCCGGCTTTGATCGAAATTTACGACGCGGACCTCGGCGCAACGGTTAATTCCCGCATCACGAATATTTCCACGCGCGGCCAAGTGGGGGTAAATAATCCGATGATTGCCGGGTTCGTGATCACGGGTGACCAACGCAAGCGCCTGCTCATCCGGGCAGTGGGGCCGACCTTGGCGAGTTTCGGGGTCACGGGAGCGCTCACCGATCCGCGGATCGAAGTCCTCTTTGGCAATACCGTGATTGCGACTAACAATGACTGGACGGAAACCGCAATGGTCGCCCAAGTCACGGCGACGAGCCCAATCGTGGGAGCATTTCCCCTTAACGCCAACAGCAAGGATGCCGCGATGGTGCTGCAGCTGAACCCGGGTGCCTACACGGTTCAGATTCGAGGTGCCAATGGCACCACGGGTACGGCGCTCGTTGAGATTTACGACGCGGATCTTTGATCCAACTCAGTCGTCAGACAAAGCCGCGTGATCATCACGCGGCTTTTTTTGGGCAGCGACGCCCACCGAGGACGGCGCGCGCGAGCCTCCTCCAAAAGAAACAGCCTTGAGCTCTCTCGAGTGCGCGGCGACCATCGCCGCCAAGCGGTGCCGGGGACATATTTGCGGTATCGTCGGTCAGCAAGTGGGCTGATGTCGCGGTGCCGTGGTTCTTCTGCTGCGACTATTGAGTCGTCATTTCGAAAATCCGGATGCAACGTCCGCCTTTCCATGAGCAGCAGCGCCGCAGCCCTTTCTGCCACGGCTAATCCGCACGCCTTCGCCGGTGTCTTTGCGCTTTTACAGCCGCATATGTCCGAGTTGGACCGGTATCTTCGGGCACAATTGGTTGCCTTTGAGCCCGAGATTCGACCGATGGTGGATTATTGCATCGACACCTCGGGGAAACGAATTCGCCCGGCCTTGGTGTTTCTTAGCGGGTGGAGGGGGCCGACCGAGTTGAAATCAGACCTCGTCCGGGTCGCCGCGGTCGTCGAGCTGGTTCACCTGGCGACCTTGGTTCACGACGACATCATGGACGAGGCGGATGTACGTCGTAATCGCCGAACGGCAGCTCGCGAATACGGCTCAACGGCAGCAGTTTTGCTCGGTGACGCGCTTTTTGCTCATGCCTTGCACTTGGCCACGCAGTTTCCGACGACGGAGATCTGTGCCGCTGTCTCCGAATCGACGCGTCGGGTGTGTGCCGGCGAAATCGTTCAGACGCTCCGTCGTCGGTCGACCACCATTACCCGCATGGAGTATCAGCGGATCGTCGACCTGAAAACCGCGGAGCTCTTTCGAGTTTCGTGCTTTCTCGGTGCGCGCCTTGCCGGGTTTCCCTCCGATTATGTGGAGGCGGTGAGCCGGTTCGGCCGCCATCTTGGAATCGCGTACCAGATCTATGATGACTTGGTCGACTTCTTTGGTGAGGAAGCACGGATCGGGAAAACGCTGGGCACGGATCTCGCGAGCGGAAAACTCACGCTGCCGTTGCTGACCCTGCTCGAGCGGTTGCCATCGGGCGAAGCGGACGCGCTGCGGGCGGAGATCACGGGAGACAAGATCCCGCAGCTTTCCCTTCGTCTCCATCAGATGGCGGAGCTTGGAGTGTTTACGACCGTGGCCGGGGCGGTGGATGCGGAAATCGCCGCAGCCCAAGCCGAGCTTCGGGAGGGAGCCTCGCTGTCTCCAACCCCGCTGCTCCTTGGGCTATGTGATGTGCTTCAAGCTCAGGTCGCGGGCCTCCAACGTACGGGGTGATCACCTCCCTTTTGCAAATTCGGGTTGCACCAGCCCGCGGATTACGCTTCTTTTTCCCGCGTGATCGAAGCGACCAAAGTTCTTGGCAAGGCGCTGGTGGCGTCGCCAGAGCGACGGCTGGAAGCTGACGCCGACGTGGACGTCGTGCGCCGGGTCCAAGCCGGTGAGGTGGCGGCGTTTGACCGTTTGATTGTGAAGTATCGTGAACGCGTTTTCGGCATCGTGTACAACATGACCTCGAACCGCGAAGATGCTGCGGATTTGACGCAGGACGCCTTCATCAAGGCATTTCAGTCGATCCATCGATTCAGCGGACAGTCGTCTTTCTTTACCTGGCTTTATCGTATCGCGGTGAATTCCACCCTCAGCCACTTGCGCAAAGCGCGGCTCAGGTCATTCTTCAGCTTGGAACAGATCGATTCCGATGAGCCTGTTTCGAAGGAAATTATTGCGGCTTTGACGGATAAGACCGGCGTCGATCGCGACTCCTATGTTCGTGACCTCCAAGAAAAATTGAACGACGCGATGCAAAAATTGTCTACCAAGCATCGTACAGTGGTAACTTTATTTGAAATTGACGGCCTGAGTCATCAGGAAATCGCCGAAGTCATGGATTGTTCTGTCGGCACCGTGCGTTCACGTCTGCATTATGCTAAGCAGCTTTTGCAGGCAGAGTTGCAACCCTATACCCGCTGATGAATCAGGAGAAACATCCGGTTACGCTTGAAGACTTGCTGCGGCTAAAACGCGCGGAGCGTCCCCCTGCAGAATTTTGGAACGAGTTTGATCGCGAGCTGCGCACCAAGCAACTCGCGGCATTACTGGCCAAGCGGCCGTGGTGGCAAACGCTGCCGATCACAGGTCTATTCGCCCGTTTGGGCCACCACCGCATTCCACTCGGTGCCGCCGCGGTGGTCGCAATTACTTTCCTGACGATTCGAGACGGCGCAGAGGGTGTGGGTTTAGTTGAGGAGCAGGAGCGCTCGGTCTACGCCGTTAACGAGCCGGGTGGCGGGTCCTATCCGGCGCTCGTCCCCACGGTAAGCGTTCATTCCACCGTCGCGGGTTTTGAATCCACTCCGATTGCAGTCCCAGTCGATCAGGCCGTGGCCGAACGATCGGAAAGCGACGACAGGATCGGTCACCAGGGCGCCGTGGTTGCCATGGACATGCCGGCGCGCTTTGAGCCGAGGGTCGGAGCCGGCCAGCTTTCCCGTATGATTCCGTTACTGGGCGCGAACGACGTTCACGCCGGAAATACGAGAATCGCCTCGCCGCGTTATATCGCCGCGAATCTGGAAGCGGTTCAAACTACGGAAGCGCTCGGGGTCGGATTACTCAGTGTTGCCCCGCGCCAAGGGTTTGAGTCGAGGGCGCTTCCGGCCCCCCGTGCTTCGGCCGTTGATCCCTTGCAACAGATGACGCCTCCCAGCGATTTTCGCCGTTCCCGTTATCTTACTGCCATGGTGTCAATCACCAGTGAGGACAGCCTCGATCGGACCACCGCCCGGATGGCGCAACGCATCTCCGGTGATGAGTTGTACGAACAGGTTCAGCGTTTTGGTACTCGTCGGGGCGGGCTGAACGTCAAGTTCTAACGGATCCTTTCGCCCTTCATCTTCGTCGTGACGAGCCCTGCTTTTCCGCGGGGCTTTTGCTTTCAGGGATTTAAGGCGTAAGTTCAGCAATGCGGCTCGAACGTGACTCGATGGGCGAACTGCCCGTTCCGGCGGATGCTCTCTATGGCGCCAGTACTCAGCGCGCGGTGCTCAATTTCCCCATTAGTGGCCACCGCCTCCCCGATCCTTTCCTGCGGGCTTTGGGTCTTTTGAAACTGGCGTGCGCCTCGGCCAATGAGGAACTTGGGATACTTTCCCCCACCAAGAGTCGGTTCATTCAACGCGCCGCCCGCGAAATTGCGGACGGCGGCCATACCCGGGACTTTCCGGTCGACGTTTTCCAAACCGGCTCCGGCACGTCGTCGAATATGAATGCCAACGAGGTGATCGCCAACCGGGTCAGCATCCTGGCGGGCGAACCGCTCGGGTCGAAAAGACCGGTACACCCCAACGATGATGTTAATCTTGGGCAGTCCTCCAACGACGTGATTCCAAGCGCACTGCACGTAAGCGTCGCAGTCGCACTGGCCACCACGCTCGCGCCTGCGCTCGATCATCTGGCCGTCGCGCTGGAACGAAAAGCTGAAGCCTTCTTCGACATCGTGAAGATCGGGCGAACCCATCTGATGGACGCCACTCCGCTCACGCTTGGTCAGGAGTTTTCCGGCTACGCGGCGCAAGCGCGTAAATCAGGCGACCGCGCGCGCCGAGCCATTGGCCTGATGCGGGAACTAGCCATCGGTGGCACGGCCGTCGGCACCGGGATGAACTGTCATCCCCAGTTCGCTGCGGCCGTCTGTCGTATCCTAACTCAGGAGACGGGAATCGAGTTCGTGGAGGCGCGAAATCACTTCGAAGCGCAAGGCGCGCGGGATGACTGCGTCGAAGTCGCGGGAATTCTCAGTGCCATCGCGGCGGCACTCACGAAAATCGCCAACGATGTTCGTCTGCTCGGGTCCGGTCCGCGGGCGGGCTTGGGGGAGATTCGTCTACCGCCGACCCAGCCGGGCTCCTCGATCATGCCGGGGAAGGTCAATCCCGTGATGAGCGAAATGCTTGTACAGGTCTGCAGTTACACACAGGGACTTTCGCAGACGGTCGCCTTGTGCGGACGGGATGGACACTTCGAGTTGAATGTCACCTTGCCGCTCATGGCGCATTGCCTGCACGAATCAATTCGCTGCCTGACCAATGCGGTGACCGTGTTTACCGAAAAATGTGTCGCTGGAATTGAAGCTGACGCTGAGCGGTGCCGCGAACTGGTGGAGCGTTCCTTGATGTTGGTGACGGCACTGAATCCGCATATTGGATACGATGCGGCGGCGCAGGTGGCCAAGGAAGCCCTCGTCTCCGGCCGGACGCTGCGGGCAGTCGTTCTCGAGCGTGGCTTGATGACGGAGGCGGCGCTGGATCGCGCCCTCGATCCGCGCGAGATGACCCAAACCAGCTCGGGGGTACCGGGCCCCGGGGCGGGTTAACTTTAAACATGGCCGTCTATCAACACACCTTTTCCCTTCGCACGCCCGGCCAGGGTACACACGAGATCACGGGGCACGTGGCTCGCGAACTCGCGGCGAGTAAACTCAAACGTGGCATCGTCACCGTATTTTGCCAGCATACGAGCTGTTCACTCGTGATCATGGAGAATGCCGATCCGTCCGCGCGGCGCGATCTCGAGGCCTGGCTGAATCGTCTCGTACCCGAGGACGATCCTCATTTCGAGCACACCTTCGAAGGAGCGGACGACATGCCGGGCCACATCAAAATGGCCCTGACACGGACGAGTGAAACGGTCCCTTTTGCCGGGGGGAAAATGCTCCTTGGCACCTGGCAGGGCATTTTCCTGTGGGAGCACCGGAGGGTTTCACCTGCACGCTCCATCGTCGTGACCCTCGTCGGGGAGTGATCCGTCGCCGATCCGCTTCGATCGATGGCGCTCATCCAGCTGCGTCCCGCGCTTGGTCAGGATTCGGCTGGATCGTATTCGTTTTTTGGGTACGCGATCGGCGGACCGGCAGGACACGCCCGGGTCGTCAGTTCTTGGAGGCAGTGGGCAGACACGCTCCACAGCCGTTGGCGAAGAAGTCGTTTCCTTTGTCGTCGACCAGAATGAATGCCGGGAAGTTCTCCACTTCGATTTTCCATACGGCCTCCATGCCGAATTCCGGATACTCGAGCAGTTCGACTTTCTTGATGTTCTCCTTCGCCAGAATCGCGGCCGGACCGCCAATGCTGCCGAGGTAGAAGCCACCATGTTTCTTACATGCCTGCGTGACTTGCCCACTTCGGTTGCCCTTGGCGAGCATCACCATTGAGCCGCCGTTGGCTTGAAAGAGGTCAACATAGCTGTCCATGCGTCCCGCCGTAGTCGGTCCGAATGAGCCCGAGGCGTAGCCGGTTGGGGTCTTTGCCGGCCCGGCATAATAAACCGGATGGTCCTTGAGATATTGCGGCAGGCCTTCGCCGGCGTCGATGCGCTCCTTGAGTTTGGCATGAGCGATATCCCGTGCGACGATCAACGGTCCACTGAGCGAAACGCGGGTCGTTACGGGATATTTCGAAAGCTCCGCCCGGATGTCCGCCATCGGCCGGTTGAGATCGATGCGGACAATGTTGTCGTCCCGCAGGGTGCGCATTGCCTCCGGAATGAAGCGGCCCGGATTCGGCTCCATCTTTTCGAGGAAGATGCCGTCCTTCGTGATCTTGGCTTTGATGTTTCGGTCGGCACTGCACGACACACCCATGGCGACCGGACAACTGGCGCCGTGGCGCGGCAGGCGAATGACGCGAACATCCAGGGCAAAATATTTGCCGCCAAATTGCGCGCCGATTCCGGTGGAACGCGCGATCTGCAGCACTTTTTCTTCCATCGCCAGATCGCGGAAGGCCCGCCCGTGCTCGTTGCCGGTGGCCGGTAGCGCGTCGAGATATTTGGCCGACGCGAGTTTCAGTGTCTTCATGCACCATTCGGCACTCGTTCCGCCCACGACGAAAACCAGATGATAGGGCGGGCACGCGGAGGTGCCGAGCAGCGGCAGCTTTTCGGCGACAAATTTCTCGAAGCTCTTCGGATTGAGCAGCGCCTTCGTTTCCTGGAACAGAAACATTTTGTTCGCGGAGCCGCCGCCTTTGGCAACGAAGAGGAATTCATACTTCGCGCCCTCGGTGGCCATCACGTCGATCTGCGCCGGCAGATTGGTGCCGGTGTTGACTTCCTTCCACATATCGAGCGGCGCGGTCTGCGAATAACGCAGGTTTTCCTTCGTGAAACAGTCGTAGACGCCGCGCGAAATCCAAGCCGCATCATTCGCGCCGGTCCAAACCTGTTCGCCCTTCTTCGCAAACACCGCCGCCGTGCCCGTGTCCTGGCACATGGGGAGAATTCCGCGCGCGGCGATCTCCGCATTCTTCAACAGCGTCAGCGCCACGTAACGATCATTGTCCGACGCTTCGGGGTCGCTCAAAATGGCCGCGACTTGTTCGAGGTGTTTCGTTCGCAGCATGAACGAGGTATCGTGAAATGCCTGCTGCGTGAGAAACGCGAGGGCTTCGGGCGCAAGCTTGAGAATCTCCCGACCTTCAAAGCTCGTGGTGCTCATTCCCTCCGTGGAGAGCAGGCGATAGTCAGTCTCGTCCGTTCCGAGTGGGAACGGATCTTGATACTCGAAAGCAGGCGTTGGCATAACGGAAAAGCGTGGGCGGAAAAACGGCGTGAGTAAAGCGGGCTTCAGCGCTGTCCCGCCGGTTGAAGACACGCGAGAGGCGCTCCCGCTCTGGCGTTATCCGAAGAAGAACTCCCGCACCGTGTCTTCGCCGCAACCGCGTCACGGTTCCGGCTGCGCCATGGCTCGCACCACGTCATGAAATCGCGACAGGTCTGCCGGGGTGGCCACCTCGGGGGGCTCGCGGCCCCATCCGGACATGCCCGGCCAGGTGCCGCGGGTCAGAAATTCCTCCTGGGCCGTTGTCATGCTGGTGATCTGCAGATAATCGGTCTGTTCTTTCTCGTCGCGCACCACCGCGACCAAGTTTGGCGGTACCTGGGTGATGCGGCCGCTCGACACATGCGCCAGTGCGTTCAAGGCGACGAACGGTCGGGAGTCCGCGAGCGTCGTGACGGGGCGAGGGCTTTCCCCTCGTAGATAACGGAAGTACTCCAAATGATTTTCCACCAGCGGATCAAACGGATCGATCAGCACCTTTTCGATCCGGCCATCATTCCATCGGATCTCAAGCTGCTGGCCGACCGCGTACTGAAGCACGGCCTTGTCGCAGAGGACAATTTCCGTCTGCGTGCCCATCCCGGCACACGCATGGGAAACGGCGAAACGCAGCGTGACCCCGCTTAACGCGTCTGCTTCGACGAAAAAGGTGTCCGCACCCTCGATCGCGTGCGCCCGATAAAGCTCGGCGCGCACCGCCGCCAGACTCGCCCAGCTAAACAAATCGGGGCCCCCCGTCCAAAAAAGCAGATTGTGGACAAAATGCGCCATCGCGTTGCCCAAGCACGAATCAAGCACCACTCGACCATCGGGCGCAAGCAGACGCCCAGCCCAGTTGTTGCGGGCAAAATAGCTGGCTGGCCGCGGCCATAACGCTCCCAATGTGGCTCCGCGAATGGCGCCAAATTCACCCGCGAGCAGGCGTTCTTTCACGGCGAGCCGAAGCTTTTCGATGATGAAGTTAAACCCAACCACCGATGACTTCCGGGCGCGCGCATCAACGGCGATCATCCGCTCGAGTTCCGCGTAATCCAGCGTCGGAGGCTTTTCGACGTAGGCCGGTAATCCCAAGGTCGCGGCCGCGGCGTGCATCTCGGCATGCAACGGAATCGGGGTCGGGATCACCACCATATCCAGATCTTGGTGACACGCCTCGAGCATCGCGCGGTAGTCGGTGAACAGTCTCACTCCGCGTTCCTGCAAGCGCCAGGCCTGCTGCTCGTGAAGAAATGCGTCCGGCGTCGGATCGCAGGTGCAGATCAACCGCGCGTGCCCACGTTCCTCGAGCCGGGCAATGGCGTGGTGGTGGGAACCAGCAAAGCCGCCCATACCAATGATACCGAGACGGATGGGTCGCTTCACACGATTTTGAGTTTTGGCAGATCCTGACCATCGATCAATCCCACCGGTTTACCCTGGCGGTCAATTACGATGAGATCGTCGATTTTGTGAGACTCAAAGAGACGCAGGGCGTCCACGCCAAGCGCCTCTTGCGAAATGATTTTCGGATTGCGCGTCATGAACGTTGCCACCGGCTGCTGGAGAAAATCCGGTCCCGTCAACGCGCTGCGGCGAAAGTCGCCATCCGTTAAAATTCCGGTGAGTTTGCCGGTCGTGGACGACACCAGCGCAATGCTGCCGCTTTTCGCCTTGGTCATGCGTAGGATCGCATCCTGATTCGTCACAGTGTCACGTGCGATCGGCACCCGTTCGCCCGTTCGCATGATATCTTTGACGCGGAGCAACAATACACGACCGAGATTTCCCGCCGGATGATACCGCGCGAAGTCATCGCGGGTCAGCCCGCGCTCTTCAAGCAACACCATCGCCAGCGCATCACCGAGCGCGAGTGCGGCGGTCGTACTCGCGGTCGGCGCGAGTTTGAGGGGGCACGCCTCGCGCGGCACGCAATAAAGCAGGTGGAGGTCCGCGTTGCGGGCCAGATCCGAGCCCGCATTGCAGGTAAACGCCACGATTCGCGCACCGAATCGCTTGAGCACCGGGATGAGGCGGACGATCTCTTCTGACTGGCCGCTATTGCTGAGCAGAAACGCGAGATCGCCGTCCTGCACCAGCCCGAGATCGCCGTGAAGCGCCTGCGTTGCGTCGAGGAAACACGAGGGAACGCCGGTACTGTTGAACGTGGCCGCGATCTTCTGCGCCACCGGGGCGTTCTTGCCCACTCCGGTGAAGACCAGCTTGTTTCCCGCCTCCCGCGTGTCGGCCACGGCCTGCGCCGTTGCGACAAATTCCGGCCCCAAGGCCCTCGCCGTTGCCGTCAATGCGCTCGTCTCCACCCGAAAGCACGCGCGGGCACGGGAGAGTACGGTTTTCGATTGCAGCACCATTTAGAGTTTGAGTCGTCCGCGAGAGGGGCGGAATTTAGGCGCAACGAGTCTTCATTCAATCCCATTTACCGCGATATGCCTGTTCGCCGTCTCTTCCTTGCTGCTGTTGCGCTCTGCGCGCTGCTGCTCGGCATGGGATGTAGCGGCGGCAACGATGCCCCCCAGATCGCGGAAATCGATGAGCCGTTTTATGTGCAAGGTGTTCAGCTGAAGAAGCAGGGCCGCAATCCCGAGGCCCTCACTTCCTTTCTCAAGGTGATCGAGCGGCGCGGTCCACGCGAGTCGCCTGAGTCTCATGTGGAGGCTGGTTCAATCTATCTCAATCACACCAAGGACCCGATCCTGGCGTATTATCATTTCAGCAAGTACCTCGAACTGCAGCCTAACTCGAAACAGGCGCCGTTTGTCCGCGGCATGGTCCAAGCCGCGACCCGCGAATTCGCCGCGCGCATTCCCGGACGCCCCCTTGACAACCAGTCGGTGCGCCTCGCGGCCGACGAGGAAGTGACCAAGCTCCGGCGCGAAAACGAGGAGCTTCGGGCCGAACTCGCCACCTTGCGGGGCGGCGGCGCGGCGCCCATCACGCGCACGCCCCGCATGCTGTCGTTGAACCCCGTGCAGGAGGCTCCCCGCAATCCCAACGACCGGATTCCGCTCGATGCCGCCACGACTCCTCCCGCTTCCTCCGTCCGCCCGATCGTGACGACGGCCGAGCGCCCGGCGATTCAGCCCGCGCCAGCGATTCGCGCGCCGGTTGTTCTTTCCACTCCCACTCGGCCCGGCCGGACGCATCTCGTACGTGAAAAAGAGTCGCTGTGGAAAATCGCGCGCGACCATTATGGCGCCGGCGTCACGGGTGCGCAGGTCCGGGGAATCTTCGAGGCGAATCGTGGGACCATGCGCGATGAAGGTGATCTTCGGCCCGGAATGACCCTCCGGATCCCTTGAGCGATTCCGCTTCGACACCGACGCGCTGACGTTTGTCATTCCACGTTTCAAGCGGTTTTCATGCCTCGCACGTCGCAACGCACCGCGCTTTTTTCCGAGTCTCTGATCCGCGAGATGTCGCGCGTCGCCGCCCGACACGGCGCAATTAATCTCGCACAGGGTTTTCCCGACTGGGATCCACCCGCTGCTTTGATTCAAGCCGCGAAGGATGCGATGGACACACAGCGTCACCAGTATGCGGTGACGTGGGGTTCGCCCGAGTTGCGGGAGGCATTGAGCACGAAGATTGCCCGCAGCCTCGGAGTGCCGGTTGACGCTGACCGTGAACTCGTCGTCACGTGTGGCTCAACGGAAGCAATGATGGTCGCGATGATGACAGTCTGCGATCCGGGTGATCGGGTAGGGATGTTCTCGCCCTTCTACGAGAACTATTCCGCCGATGCCATTCTCTCCGGTGCGATCCCGGTGCACGTTCCGCTTCATCCTCCTGAATATCGCTTCGACCCCGCGGAACTGCGGCGAGTGTTTGCCAGCAGACTGAAGGCCTTCGTGCTGTGCAACCCGTCCAATCCTTGTGGTCGCGTGTTCACTCGTGAGGAACTCCTCCAGATTGCCGCATTGGCCGAGGAGTTCGATGTTTGGATTCTGACGGACGAAGTCTATGAGCACATCGTCTTCGCCCCGCACCAGCACACGTACTTCACCACGCTCCCGGGCATGGCGCAGCGGACGCTGATGTGTTCCTCGCTGTCGAAAACATTTTCCATCACGGGCTGGCGGATCGGATATGTGCACGCGGCGCCTGAAGTGATCGGGCAGGCGCGAAAAGTACATGACTTTCTTACCGTCGGGGCGGCGGCGCCCTTGCAATATGCGGTGGTGACGGCGCTCAATTTCCCGTTGGAGTATTATGACGGACTGGCCGCCGAATATGCGCGATCGCGCGATGTTTTGCTCAGCTACCTTGATCGCACGGGGTTGAGTTACACGCGGCCCGAAGGAGCGTATTTTGTGATGCTCGACATCTCGTCGTTTGGATACGCGAGCGATGTCGAGTTTGCGCATTGGATGACCCGCGAGATCGGTGTCGCCTCGGTGCCTGGTTCCAGCTTCTTCGCCACCGGAGAGAATCGCTATGTGCGCCTGAACTTCGCGAAGAGGCCGGACACCTTGCATGCCGCCGGCGAGCGCTTGTTGAAACTAGCGCGGTGACTCCGGTTCGCCAACGGCCGCGCGCGCTCCGTTGGTTCCTGAATACGGCGGGATCCGGGCGCGGGAAAACCGGATCCTTCACGTGGTCGCGGAAGAGCCTCGTCCGGTCGGCGTAGAAGAAAATTACTTTTACGGCGCTCCAGATCCTTCCGGACGGGTCCAAGACCGCGACGAGTGGAGCTGCGCAACTGTATCCGGCGCCACCAGGTTTGATCAAGGCGAGTGCGTCGACTGACGCGACGCCATCAATCCTGGCGGTGAGGGAGCGGGTGCAAAGCTCGGAAACATCAACCCCCTCATCTCATGCTAAGCTACGCAATTATCTTCCTTATCATTGCCATCATCGCCGGCGTCCTCGGCTTCGGCGTTGTTGCCGGCACCGCCGCCACGATCGCCAAAGTGCTGTTTGTCGTCTTCCTCGTGCTGTTTTTGTTTTCGCTGCTCGGCGGCCGCACCCGGCTCTAGCCGCGTCTTCAACCGATCGATCGAGAACGCAGTCCCTTGTATCCGCCGCGGTGATATGTCACCGCGGCGTTATTTTTGTATTTCAACGACACGGCGGCACCCGTCGGTGTCCCCCTGGACCACTCCGGTTTTTTCTCCGTCGCCGAGTACTCAACGCAGCGTCTGACGCAGCGCTTGCGCTTCATTTAGCAATGCTCTTGCGGCCGCCAGCGTTGGATCCGGAGGCGGCACGTATAAATCCAGGCCGCTGGACAGTTCCCGAGCGTCTTCGGGATCACCCAGTCCGGTGGCGCGAAATCGCCGCAGCCGGTCGAGAATCAAATCTCGAATTTCGGAAGCCTCGCCCACCCCGTGGAAAATCCCTGTATGCAGATTCTCGCCACGGCCGCGCGCCGAGTCCTCTCTGCCACCACCGCCACCCGCTGATTGCACTCGGACGTCCGCCAGCTTTAACCATCGTTGCAGCGGTCCCTGCGTGACTGCCACCTGCTGGAGGTTGGCAAAGCTCATGGTGCTTTCCTGAACGCGCCACAATCCCTGTCGAATTCGCAGGCTGCGGTCGGTCACGATGTACCAGCGCAATTCGTAATCGAGCCGGAGCAGCGCGTAGGTAATCGGAATCTGCCCGATGTACCCCATCAGTCCGATGAGTTCGACGATGCGCAGCAAAGGGAAAATCCATCCCGGCGCGCGTTCGGCCAGGTCTTGCCCGTTGGCGCGGCGTCGTGGGGCTTTGGCCGCGGTTTCCCTGGTTGTCGTCGCACTGCTGGCACCCGTCGCGGTGGATTCAGGGTTGACCGGAAAAGTCGAGGAAAGGGCGGCGGGCGACGTTTTCACCTGGTTCCGCACCGCGTCGAAATCACGTTCCCATCGCCCCAACATTATAATCCAGAAAACAATGCCGGCCAAAGTGAGTGCCTGTCCGACTGACCAATGAAACAGCCGGAGTTTATAAAAGTTTGCCCCGGGCCGATAAATGCGCACCGACTCCGGCGCGCCCCACGGGGCTTCCGGGGTCGGGGGAATGCGGAGCAGCCGCAGTAAATAACGTCGCGCCACGTTAAACATCGCGTGGGGCTTCGGGTTGCTGCAAAGCTAGGGCCGGGCGGGTTTCGAGCGCGTGGCGGATTTTGCGCAATTCACCGGCCACCTCTTGGAGGACGGCGGCGAGTTCAGGCGACGAGCTGGCTCCAGCCGCCGCCACCTGCTCGCGGCTTTGATCCTGCATGCCACGCATTTTGGAATAGAGGAAGTCGCGAACCTCCTCGAAATTCTTGAACCCCTCGAGGGTCATTTCCGCGGAGGCGCTTCCGCTCGCCGTCTGAATCATTACCCGCGCCAAACCAAGCCAGCGCTCGACGACGTTGGAGTGAAGATGAATGTCCTGAATGCGGGCGTAATTCACAATGATCTCGCGCCGAAACAGCACGCCCCAACGCATCGAGATCCCTTCATCCGTGAAGCGGTATCGCATGGTAGTATAGCGAAACCAGGCTGGCAGGATCAGCACCGGAAACAACGGTGGAAACACGAGCAGCGAGAGGACGTAGTAGGTCCACAAGCTCCGATCCGGGCGCTCGATCGCCAGAATGGTTGAGTCGTTGGAAGGCGTCTGCACCGTGCGATCAACACGGAGTGTCTGCCCGGTCGCAAGGGCGGATCGTCATCGCGCCCGTCCGCCCATCAAGTCGAGAGGCTCAACCCCTCCACGGTCCGCGCTGGGAGGAACCGTCCCTGGCGGTCTATTTTACGGCACCAATCGCTTCGTCGAGGACGCTCAGGATGAAGTCCGCATCCGCTTCGGTGATACACATCGGAGGCGCGAACCGAATCGTCTGCCCCCAGAGCCCGCCCTTGCCGAGCAGCAGGCCGAGTTCCCGGGCGTTTTCCACCGCTTGCGCACATTCTTCCTTGCCGGGCTGCTTGGTCGCGTGGTCCTTCACAAACTCGATCCCGAGCATCAGGCCTTTGCCGCGCACATCGCCGATCACTTTGTGGCGGGCCTTGAGTTTTTCGAGCCCGGCAAGGATATAAGCGCCCAGCTGGAGCGAGTTCGCCTGCAGGTTGTCCCGCTCGATGACTTCGAGCACGGCTTTGCCAATGACGCTGGCCACCGGGTTTCCGCCGAAGGTGTTGAAGTGAACCTTCTGCGTCAGCATCGCCGCAATCGCCGGCGTGGTCACGACGGCCGCCAGCGGGGTGCCGTTGCCGATTCCTTTCGCCATCGTCACGATGTCGGGAATCACCCCCTGGGTTTCGAAGCCCCAGAAGTGCGTGCCGGTCCGACCGAATCCGGTCTGCACTTCGTCCGCGATGCACACCCCACCCGCATGGCGAATGTGTTCATAAACGTGCTTCAAGTAACCGTCGGGATAAACCACGAAGCCGCCCACGCCCTGAATGGATTCAGCGATAAAGCCGGCGACCTTGCCCGACGTGGCGTAGTCGAGCAGCGACTTGACGTCGTCGGCATATTTGCGTCCGGCTTCCGGATCGTCATAGCCGAAGTGTCCACGATACGGATACGGAGCAATCGCATGATGCACTCCGAAGGAGTGCGGAACGTTGAATTTCCAGGTGCTGTGGGCCGTCACGCCCATGCCGCTCGCATTGCCCCCATGATAGGCGTTGCGCAACGCAATCATATCATAGTTACCCGTATACAGCCGCGCCATCATCAGCGCGAGATCGTTGGCTTCGGATCCGGAGTTGACGAAATAGCAGACCTTCAGGTCGCCGGGCATCTTCGAAGCGAGTTTCTCCGCGTACTCCACAATCTTCGGCTGCAGATAGATCGTCGTCGAGTGCTGAAGCGTTTCGTTCTGCTTCTGCGCGGCTGCGATCACATACGGGTGACAGTGGCCGACGCTGACGGTCACGATGCCGCCGAGCCCGTCGAGATAGCGTTTGCCGGTGTCGTCCCACACCCACTGCATCTTTCCCTCCACGATCATGATCGGTTTCTTATAGTAGAGGAAAAGTCCGGGATTGAGATACTGCTTGCGCAGCGCAAGCACCTCATCGGCGGAGGGTCCGGAGTAGGCTTGCGCCTGGAAATCGGTGGTGGGTAGAGGGACGGATTTCATGAAAAACGGAGCGATTTGACCGCGAGGGCGGAGGGAAAGGATAAAGATTAACGGTCGGGGAAATTTCTGCGCAACGCGAGATAGACGGTGAATGCGATTCCGAATCCAACGAACCAGGCATAGTTGTAAAGGCTCAGCAAGAACGGGCTGACACTCGACGCGTTGATCCGATTCACCGTCACCAGAAACCCGGGTAGGTTGGGCAGAACGGCCAGGATAAAAGCAGCAAACGCCACGAGACTGAAGCCCCCTGTATAACGGTGCGGTCCGTCCAGCGCGTAAAGCGCGACCACGCTCAGTTGGCGTCGGCGAAACACGAAATAGTCCGCAATCATGATTCCAGCGATCGGGCCGAGCAGCGCGCTATATCCGATGAGCCACGTGAAGATATAGCCGGTTGGGTCCGCCATCAACTTCCAAGGCATCATCACAATCCCGATCACCGCCGTGATGAGCCCTCCGGTTTTGAAGGTGATGCGGCGCGGCGCGAGGTTGGAAAAGTCGTTCGCGGGCGAGACGACGTTCGCCGCGATGTTGGTTGAAAGCGTCGCCACCGCGAGCGTCACGAGCGCCAGGGCCGAGAGGCCTTTGCTGCCAAACTTGGCGATGACCGCGGTGGGATCCCAGATCGCCTCACCAAACACGACAATAGTGGCGCTGGTCACGACGATGCCAATGAATGAATACAAAGCCATTGTGGTGGGCAGGCCGAGCGCCTGGCCGATGATCTGGTCACGCTGCGAGCGGGCAAAGCGCGAGAAGTCCGGAATGTTGAGCGAGAGCGTCGCCCAGAAGCCGACCATCGCCGTCAGCCCGGCGCCGAACACCGGCCAGAAGCGCCCGGAGGCAATGAGCGTTTCCGGCTGCGAAAAAATCGGGCCGAAGCCATGCGCCGCGTGATAGGCCCAAACGACGAGGCCTGCGCCGATCAGCAGCAGGAAGGGCGCGCTCAACGTTTGCAGCCATTTGATCGACTCGATGCCTTTCACGATGAAGACGACGTTGATCGCCCAGAAAATCAGGAAGCAGCTAAACTCGCCCGCCGAGAGGCCAAGAATCGGCAGTGCCACCTTGGTCGCGGGGTCAAAGCCGAAGACGATTGCAGCGGTTCCATAGATGGCGGCTCCGCCGACCCATGTCTGAATGCCAAACCAGCCGCACGCCACCATGCCCCGCATGAGCGCCGGAACGTTGGCGCCGAGGGTGCCGAAGCTGGCGCGCAGGAGGACGGGAAACGGAATGCCGTATTGAGTTCCCGGATGCGCGTTGAGCGTCATCGGCACGAGCACGATCACGTTGCCCAAAAACACTGCGAGCAACGCCTGCCACCAGCTCATGCCCTGCGCGATCAGCCCACTCGCGATCGTGTAGGTCGGAATGCAAACCGCCATGCCGACCCAGAGCGCCGCAATATGCCAGCGCGTCCACGTCCGGCGTTCCGCCGGCACCGGCGCGAGGTCGGCGTTGTACAAGCGCAAATTTTCCAGGAGGCCCGGTTCATCCTTGGTCGGAGCGGTGCGGGCGGCAGAGGTGGACACGGGACAAGGCGAAGGGAACGACGCGTTTCAGAAATGCGTGGGAGGCCGTTTGAGAAACTGGCCGCGGCCCAGCGTGCCGACGAAGGTACCGTCGAGCGCGGCGACTTGTCCGCGAACCGTGACGACGCTCGCCCGTCCTTCGAGGGGCCAGCCTTCGAATGCGCTGTAATCCACGTTCATGTGCTGGGTCCTGGCGGAAATCGTACCGCGGTAGTCCGGATCGAACACGACGAGATCGGCGTCCGCCCCGAGTTGAATCGTGCCCTTCTTCGGGAAGAGGCCGAAAAGCTTGGCGACCTGGGTGCTGCCTGCATTCACCATCGTGTGCAGATCAATTTTCCCCGTTTTGACGCCGTAGGTATGGAGAAGATTCACTCGTTCCTCGAGCGACGGAATCCCGTTGGGGATCTTGGTGAAATCCGTTTTGCCCATGGACTTTTGTTGCTCGAAATCGAACGGCGCGTGATCCGTCGCGACCGTTTGGATGAGTCCGTCGCGTAGTCCATTCCACAATACATTTTGGTTCCGCGCATCTCGCAGCGGTGGCGACATGACGTATTTCGCGCCTTCGAAATCGGGGCGCTCCGCATAGGTTTTATCGAGTACCAGATATTGGATCAACGTTTCGACGGCCACGCGGACACCGCGTTGGCGTGCGGCAACGGCAACCTGTAATGCCTCCTGGCAGCTGAGGTGGACGATATACGTCGCAGCGCCGGTGAGCTCGGCAAAGGTCATCAGGTGGTGCACGCCTTCTGCTTCCACGGCCGGCGGGCGGCTTTCATGGTGTTGGCCGGGATCGGTCTTGCCCGCCGCGAGTAATTCGCGACTGCGTTCGGCGACCAGCGTTTCGTTTTCACAATGGGCGGTGACGATGACGCCCAGTTCCCTGGCGAGTTTGAGGGTGCGATAGAGCTCGGTGTCGTCGACCCCGAAGGCGCCTTTATACGCCAGGAAGATTTTAAACGAACTGATGCCCCGTTGGACGATCTCGCGCAGCTGGGCCGCGGTGGTGTCATCAAACTTCGTCACGCCCATGTGGAACGTGAAGTCGCAGGCGGATTTCCCGACGGCTTGGGACATCCACAGCTCGAATGCCGCCAGCGGGTCGTCCTGTCGCGAAGGACAGCACATCTCGATCAAGGTCGTGGTCCCGCCGACGAGCGCGGCCTGGGAGCCGGTCTCGTAGGTGTCTTTTGAATACGTGCCCATGAACGGCAGGTAGATGTGCACGTGCGGGTCGATGAACCCGGGGAAGACGTACTTGCCGGTGGCCTCGATGACTTCGGTTCCGGCGGGTGGCGTGATGTCGCGCTCAATCCGCGTGATGGTCTCATTCTCGCAATAGATGTCCGCGACGTAGCGGGAATCGGCGGTGATGATCTCGCCGTTTTTGATCAGGAGGGGCATCGAGGTGGGCGCGGTGATTCGGCTTATCCCCGGGAGAGTGCATCCGACTGCCGGACGAATTCATCTCCGGTCCACTCCGCATCGCTCTTCACGATGTTCGGGGTGGGCGGAGTGGCGGCGGCGGCGGTGGTGGCCGCAAGTTTCTGTGCTGCCTTGCGCTCGGTCTGCCGTTTCACGAGATCGGCGTGCGTGGTGAAATACGGCAGGCTGACGCCGCGGAAATCAGCCGGCGTTTCAAACTGGTGTTTGGCCATGAAGGCCAGCAGCTGTTCACACATTGGCTTCACGCATTCGTATCCAAATTTCATTACGCCGGTGCAGACCTGCACGGTATCGGCGCCGAGGAGAATGAACTGGGCCGCATCTTCGCCGCTCTCCACCCCGCCCAGTCCGGAGAGGGACCGATCGGGGAACTCGGAACGAATCATGGTGGCGAGCTCCATTACCATCCGCAACGCGATCGGTTTCACTGCGCGGGACGAGTAGCCGCCGGGAGTCGTGTACCCCTCGACGGTGGGCTCGGGCCGCAACGTATCCAGATTTACCCCCATCACGCTCCGAATCGTATTGATGGCGCTGAGACCCGTCGCGCCGCCCCGCAAGGCCGCACGCCCCGGTTCTTCGATGTGCGTGATGTTGGGCGTCATCTTGGCCCAAACCGGTTTCCTGGTGGCCGACTTAACCCAGCCGCACACCTCTTCGAGGATGTCCGGATCCTGGCCCATGGCCGCGCCCATCTTCCGCTCCGGCAAGCCATGGGGACACGAGAAATTCAACTCGAACGCGTCGACGCCGGACGCTTCGCAGCGTTGGACAATTTCGATCCAGGCATCCTTTTGATATTCCTCCATGATCGAAGCGATCAGCACCCCGTCTGCGTGGGAATCCTTGCAGCGCTTGAACTCGTCGATCCAGAGGTGAAACGGTCGGTCGCTGATCAGTTCGATATTTTCCCAGCCGATCACTTCGCCACTGGCCGCGTGCAACTTGGCGTAACGCGGAGTGACGTTGACGACTTTGGATGAGTCGAGGCTCACGGTCTTGGCGATCACCGCGCCCCATCCTTCACGGAACGCCCGCTGGATCACACTGAGGTTGGTCCCGGGCGGGCCCGATCCGATGACAAACGGGTTGGGAAGTTTCAGGCCATCGACAATCGTGGTGAGGGTGGGCATGGAAAGAAGCGGTTAGGACAGAGAGAGCAGATGCCGTGCGCAGAATAGGAACGTTGAAAAGTTTGCCGAAGCGGTGAAGGCCTTGGAAAATCCGCGGGGGTAGCGGATCCCGGCTCGGAATGTGACTCGCCTCCGTCCGCTTTCCAAGTCACAAAGCGCTTCGTTCTTCGTCGAATTATGGCCACCCCACTCGACCCCACTCGCACGGTTTCAGAATTAAAGGAGCTGCGTCAGCTCACTGGCGATGAAAACGGCGCGCAGCGGGTCGCGTTCACCGGGACTTGGCTGAATGCCCGGGCCTGGGTGCGCGAGAAGCTGCAATCGTTGCCCGTGGAAATCACGGCGGATGAGGCGGGCAATGTCTGGACCACGCTTCGCGGTGAGTCCGACCGCGTTTTGATCATCGGCGGGCACCTGGACTCTGTGCCGAATGGCGGCTGGCTCGATGGCTGCCTCAACGTGCTCGCCGGCGTGGAAATCCTGCGGCGGATCAACGCGCAGTATGACGGCAGGCCCCCGATCACGATCCGGGTGGTCGATTGGGCGGACGAGGAAGGCGCGCGGTTCGGCAAGAGCTTATTTGGCTCGTCCGCGTGTGCCGGGTCTTTGAATATGGAGGAGGCGCGGGGGTTGAAAGATCGTGATGGCATCGCGCTGCCGGCGGCCTTGAAGAATGTCGGGATCGATTTCGAGCAAGTGAAACAGGCGGGCCGGGAACTAAAGAACGCCGCGGCCTATATTGAGCTGCATATCGAGCAGGGCCCCGTGCTCCTCGACTTGAACCTTCCTTTGGGCGCGGTGCTGGGCACGTTTGGAGTGGAACGCCACGCGATCACGTTTCGCGGTCAGGCGGCTCATTCCGGCAGCACACCGATGAATCGACGGAAGGATGCTTTCCTCGCCGCGGGAAAAATGAGTGCGGAGATTTATAGTATTGCAGAGCGGAGCGGGGAGGGTGTGTGCACGATTGGCTCCTGCATCACCCAGCCCGGCATTGTTACCAGTGTGGTGGAGGAATGTCGGATTACGCTTGATCAACGCCACCTGGATGCGAGCGCTCTCGCGCGAATGCTCCAGGACGCGCGCGAGGCGAGTGAGCGGTTCGCGCGCGAGGGCAACGTGACTGTGACGTGGGAGCGGTTGTGGCAGATTGAGCCCCGGCCCTTTCATCCCGAGCTGATTGAATTATGCGATGCGGCGATCAAGGAAACGGTGGGCGTTTCGCATCGGTTGCCGTCCGGTCCGCTGCACGACGCCGCCGAAATGGCCGGCGCGGGGGTGCCCACCGTGATGATGTTTGTGCAAAGCCTGCACGGGCTCAGCCACAACAAGATTGAGGATACGAAAGAAGAACACATCGAGCAGAGCGTGACGGCGTTGGATCGACTGGCGGAAAAAACCATCGCGTGGCTCGTCGCCGGTGAGGGCCGTGCGGTTTCCACGGGTGGTCACTAGTCGGGCGACGCTGACCGGTGGAACCGCCATCGCTGCGGCGCGTAACGCAGTGGCAGGGTGCACACCGAGCATTGCCAAGCGGATGGCCGCGCCCTTTCGTCGGATGCTTTCATGAAAGTACTCGGTATCGACATCGGTGGAAGTGCCCTCAAAGGCGCTCCCGTGGACACCAAAACGGGTCGGTTGCTCGCGCCGCGGATGCGTATCGCGACACCCAAACCGATCTCCCCGGCCGACATGGCGGAGGCAATCGCGGAGGTGGTGGCGCACTTCAAATGGCGCGGGCCCATCGGAGTTGGTTTTCCCGGCGTGGTCGAGGGGTCTACCATTTGGACCTCGGCGAATCTCCATCCGAAGTTCGTCGGTTGCGATGCCGCAACGTTGTTCGGCCAAGCCACCGGGTGTCGCGTTACCATGATCAACGACGCCGCGGCTGCGGGCGTCGCCGAGATGCGTTTTGGCGCCGGACGTGGATTTCAGGGGAAGACCTTGCTGCTCACGTTGGGGACTGGAGTCGGCTCGAGTTTCGCTTACCAAGGAGTGGTGGTGCCGATGGAGCTCGGGCACTTTCCGTGGAAACATGGGAAATCCGCAGAAAAGGAGGTAGCGGCGTCTGTTCGGACCGAGAAAGACCTCTCGTGGGAAGAGTGGGGCGGACGCTTGCACGACTACATCGTCGTACTGGAAAAACTGCTGTGGCCCGAACTCATCATCATTGGCGGCGGGATCAGTGCGAAGCATTCCAAGTTCTTCAAATATCTAAAGGCGCGGGCTCGCGTCGTCCCGGCGGGTTTCCTCAACGAAGCGGGAATCTCCGGCGCCGCGATGGCCGCCGTGCCGGTGAAGTGAGCGGGCGCGGGGCTTTGGCAGCGCCGGGTCTCTTTTCCTTCCGGTGTTCGAGGGATGCGGATTGAAACAGACATTCCTGTCTGTTCCGGGATCGGGAACCCGCCACGCAGAAAGACCAGACAGACAGGAATGTCTGTGTCACCCCGATCCGCTTACTCCGGTCCGGCGAGATACTCTTTCGGTCGCCCGCGAATTAGTCGCGTGTTTTGGCGCAGCTCGCTCCTTCGTCCTTCCAACTGCATAATAATCACGCTTTCAATTTTGCCGCGTCGTCCGCTACGGTCGCGGGTCTAGCATCATGGTACCCATCGAACCGAAGATTCGTCCTTCTCTGGATCCTGATTTTCAGCCGGCTGTGCTGTGGAATCGTGCCTACCGCGACTGCGTCGGCAAGGACCCCGGGGCCCGACCTCTCGCGCTCGTGCTGATGCGACCGGATGGGACGGTGTTTCGGACTGACACTCGGGTATTTTCGACCAATCACCCGGATGCATTCCTGACGCTCTTTTACGTGGAGCGATTGTTGAAGTTTCTGCTTTGGATGAAGGGCGCAAACCGGGTTCTGGTGGCCGGTGCGGATGAAATCGCGGCGAGTTTGGCCGGTATTTATAGTCCGACCGGGGCGCGCGCGTTCGATTTCGAGTTCATGGGCGTCAAGGTTTTCGGACAGGAATTCTCGATCGAGCAAGCGGCCTTCGAGGCCTTGCCAGCGGCGACGGAAAAAAGTTCGCCGATGGGTCGAAATTTGAAGGGGTGCCGGATCGGTTTTGATCTCGGAGGCAGTGATCGGAAAGCGGCGGCCTTGATCGACGGGGAAATCGTTTATTCAGAGGAGATCGCTTGGGATCCTTATTTCGAGAAAGATCCGTCCTATCATATCGAAGGTGTGCACGATTCGCTTCGGCGGGCGGCGGCGCATCTGCCGCGAGTCGATGCCATTGGCGGCAGCGCGGCGGGTGTTTACGTGAACAATGAAGTGCGCGTCGCCTCACTGTTCCGGGGCGTGCCCGCCGACCTCTTTGAAACGCACGTGCGGCGGATATTTTTCACGCTCCAGGAACGCTGGGGCGGGGTGCCGTTCGAGGTCGTGAATGACGGCGAGGTGACGGCGCTCGCCGGCTCGATGGTGATGAATGACAACGCGGTTCTCGGGGTCTCCATGGGCACGAGTCAGGCCGGAGGTTATGTGACGCCGGCAGGCACGATCACGACTTGGCTGAACGAGTTGGCTTTCGCGCCAATCGACTATCGGCCACGGGGTCCGCGCGACGAGTGGTCGGGCGACATTGGTTGCGGTGCACAATATTTTTCCCAGCAAGGCGTAGCCCGCCTCGCCGTAAAGGCCGGGCTGGGCTTTTCATCCTCGTTGCCGCTGCCGGAGCAACTTTTGGCCGTGCAGGAAGCGATGCGGGCGGGGGACCCGCGGGCGCGCGCGATCTACGAATCCATCGGGGTGTGCTTCGGTTATGCGATCGCGCATTACGCTGAGTTTTATGACGTGCGCAATCTGCTCGTTTTGGGCCGCGTCATGTCGGGCGAAGGCGGCGAAATAATTCTCGCGTTGGCCGAGGCGGTATTACGGGCGGAGTTCCCGCAGCTCGCCGAACGGATTCAACTTCGGACCCCGGACGAGAAAAACAAGCGGCACGGTCAGGCGACCGCCGCCGCGAGCCTGCCGGCCCTTCCCTGACTCCCACCATGAAATTTTCGCACCCTGCCGCTGATATCTATCTTCCGGATACAAGCGTAACGCCAGCCGCCGCGCTGGCCCGCACGACTCACCTCTGTGTGGCCGCCCATCAGGACGATATTGAGATCATGGCGTATCACGGGATCGCCGAGTGTTTCGGTCAGACGGACAAATGGTTCAGCGGCGTCGTCGTGACGAATGGCGCAGGCAGCCCGCGATCCGGGATTTACGGAAAGTACACCGACGAGCAAATGCAGACCGTGCGTTTTCAAGAGCAGCGGAAAGCCGCGCTGGTCGGCGAATACAGCATCCAGTTGCAACTCGCCCATCCCAGTTCGGCGGTCAAAGACCGGGGCAATACCGCCGTGCACAGTGATCTGCTTGCGATTTTCACCGCCGCCAATGCGGAGGTCGTTTATCTGCATCAGCCGGCGGACAAGCATGACACTCATATCGGGGTGCTCGCGCACAGTCTGGCAGCGTTGCGGCAGTTGCCCGCTGAACGTCGTCCGAAGCGCGTGCTCGGATGTGAAGTGTGGCGCGATCTCGACTGGATGATCGACAGTGACAAACAAGTGCTCGATGCCGGACGGTTTCCCAATCTCGCGATGGCGCTCGTGGGCGTTTTCGATTCCCAGATAACCGGGGGCAAACGCTACGACCTCGCGACCGCGGGTCGGCGGGTGGCCCACGCGACGTACCACACCTCGCACGCGACCGATCAGTATCAAGGCATCTCGTGGGCGATGGACCTCACTCCGCTCGTGTCCAATCCGGAGCTCTCCCTGGCGGACTATACGCTAGGTTACGTTGATCGCCTGAAGCAGGACATCGCGGCGCGGCTGGCGAAGTTTGCGTGACCCTGCTGCGTTTGCCAGTGTCCGTCGCTAATCTGGAATCGTGCGTGCGGATATTTTGATCATCGGCCAGGGACTGGCCGGCACGCTGATCGGGTGGGAGTGCGAGCGGGCGGGCCTGGCTTTCGCAATCGTGGATCAGGGCCATGCGACCGCCGCGAGCCGGGTGGCCGCTGGTATCATTAATCCGGTTACAGGCCGCCGGTTGGTGAAGAGCTGGCGGGTGGAGACGCTCCTGTCGCAGGCGCGAGAGACGTATCAGTTAATCGGTGACGCGTTAGCGGTGCCGTTGTGGCGGGAGTTGCGAGTGCGGCGCTTGTTTGCCGATGCCGTCGAACGGGCGGCCTTTGACCGTAAACGGCAGACGGGCGAACTGGCTCCGTTCGTGACGGATGCAGGCGACGAAGCCGGGTTTTGGATTGAGCGGGCTGCGCGCGTCGACCTTCCGGTGCTGCTGGTGGCGATGCGCGCGCGGTGGGAGGCGCAAGGACGTTTGCAGGTTCGCCGCGCGGATCCGTGGGTGGAGGCGACGCAGTATGCGTGGGTGATTGATTGCACGGGGAGCCAGGGCGCGCGGACCGCGTTGGCCCGGGTGGCGCCGTGGGAGTTTTCCAAAGGAGAGGTGTTGAAGGTAAATGTGAGCGGGCTCGATTCGGACGTGGTGCTCAATCGCCGCCACTGGGTGATGCCCTCTGGAATTGAGACGGCGTGGGTGGGTGCGACGCATGACCCGGGGGTGATCGATCCGACACCGACGGAGGTCGGTCGGGCGCGGCTGGAGGCGAGTGCGCGCGACCTTCTGGGCCGGGAGTTTCGGATCATCGATCATTGCGCTGGAGTACGGGTGACGCTTCGGGACAAGTTGCCGGCCGCGGGGCGGATTGGATCTGGCCTAGGCGTGGCGAATGCGCTCGGCGGAAAGGGTGCGCTCTACGGTCCAATGTTGGCCGCGGAATGGGTACGGTTGATTCGGTTCGGAACGCCGATCGATCGCGAACTCGACGTGGCGCGGTTCGGGCAGTAGCCTGCGGCAGGCGGTGACATTCGCTCGTCGGCTCCGGTTTCCGAAGAAATGGCACGGTGCTCGGTCCAAAGGTGACCCCCTCGCGGTGCGACCAAAACAATGTCGCATATGCGACATTGTTTTGGTCGTCGCGATTTGGTCGCGCGCGGCTCTATCCGGATTGAACCGTGGCCGTTCGTCACTTTTTTAGTGCGGAGCCTCTATTTTTTATTGGGCGCGGCCCTTTGGCAACTGGAGCATCTCAGGGCGCGGGGCGCCGTTTCGCGATGCCGCGGCCAATTGCGGAACGACCAGTAAAATGTCGCATATGCGACATTCTACTGGTCGCTCCCGAGCGGTGGGCGTTTTCGCTTGAGCGGAGCGGGGTTTTGACGGCGGGCTCCTTTACTGCAAAATGTGGCTTTGCGCGGACTAAGGCAGGTTGCTCGGAATCGCAGTGGGTTCTGGAGGTTTCAACCCCGCTGGCGTGCACACCGTTGCATGACGGCAGGGCTGGCCCAACTGACTTTGAGCGGGAACGCAATTAGTTTTCTGCCTTTGTTCGCCTCGAGGGGCTGCGCGCTCCTGCTGTCAGGTTCTCTGTAACTTTCGTGCGCCCATGCGTGTTCTCCGTTTATGTCAGCCGCATCGTCATCCTCGTCGTCGTCATTCTAGCTCCTCCCCCGAACCGTCGCGCTGGCGGCGAATCAGGTGCTCCCTCTGGCTATTGCGGTCAGGCCGGCGCAGTTATGGATCCCGCAGGCTTTGACCGAGGCCGGGCGGCGTTTCCGGTCGGGGTTGCCCAGTTCTTGCACCTGTTGCGTTGATTCATTCGTATGACTAGTAATGGCACTGCCCACCCTACCATCATGAATCGTTCTCCTGCGGCGCGTCCGGCCGGCTCCACTCTTCCGCCTGGTGGTAAATCTTCCAAAGCCAAGTGGTTTGTCTTGGGCGGGATCGTGCTTCTGCTCGTCCTCGGCGGGCTCGCTTACCAGAAGCGCAAGTCGGCGGATGAGGATTTCGTTGTCACCACCGAGAAGGCCATCATCAAGACGATCACCCAGCTGGTGAATGCGACGGGCAAGATTCAGCCCGAGGTCGAGGTGAAGATTGCGCCCGAAGTTTCCGGGGAGATTGTGGACCTTCCCCTGCGTGAAGGTGCACTGGTGAAGAAGGGTGATTTACTCGTACGAGTTAAGCCCGACAATTATCGGTACCAACTCGATCAGCGCGAAGCGGATCTGGCTGCCACGCGGGCCTCGTCCGTGCAAAGCAAGGCGCAGTTGCTCAAGCTGCAATCGGACCTGAAACGTACCGAGGAACTTTATAACCAGAAGCTCGTATCGGACGCCGACTATACAGCGGGTCGGGCTGCGGTCGAGGCGGCCGAAGCGGGATATCAGAACTCGATCGCACAGATTCGGCGGGCGGAGGGATTGCTCAAGCAGGCGCAGGATCAACTGGACCGGACTGTAATCTACTCACCGATGGACGGCACCGTGAGCTCCCGGACCAGTGAAGTGGGTGAGCGGGTGGCTGGCACCGGCCAGTTCAACGCCGCCGAAGTCATGCGCGTGGCCGATCTCAGCAATATGGAGGTGCGCGTAAACGTGAACGAGAACGACGTGGTGAGTGTCAAGGTGGGCGACCAGGCGCGAATCAGCATCGACGCGTATCCCAATCGCAAGTTCAGCGGGAAGGTGAAGGAGATCGCCTCGGCCGCGAAAACTCAGGGAGCGAACACGCAGGAGGAAGTAACCAATTTTCAGGTGAAGATCCGTATTGCCGACAAGGATGTGGCGTTGCGCCCGGGGATGAGCGCCACGGTCGATATTGAAACAAAAACGGTGCAAGGTGTCGTGGCGGTGCCGATTCAGGCGGTCACGGTGCGCAGCCGCGAGGGCAACAAAACGATCGAGGAATTGGCGACCGCGCGCGACAAGCAGGCGCGGGAAACGCAGGGCGACGGTGCCGCGGCGGCGGTGAACGAGAAACAGCAGATCGAGCGGGAGCGGACCGATCGCGAGGGTTTACAGCGGGTGGTATTTGTGCACCAGGCGGGCGTCGTGAAGATGGTGCCGGTCGAAACCGGGATCGGCGACACGCTGCACATGGAAATCAAGTCGGGGTTGACGGCCGGAGACGAGATCGTAAGCGGTCCTTTTAGCGTGATCACTCGGTCCTTGAAAGACGGGTCAAAGGTCCGCTTTGAGAAGCCGAAGAAGAAGGATGAGAAGAAGTCGTGAGCTGAAAACATGATGACTCCTCCACTTTCCTCCACGGCGATCGAGGCGCGCGTAATCCGGCCGCCGGGTGCGCTCGTGATTGAGATCGAGGGCGTGACCAAGCTCTATAAGATGGGCGCCGAGACGATTCACGCTTTGCGAGGTGTGGCGCTCACGATTCGCCGCAACGAATATCTCGCCGTCATGGGGCCATCCGGCTCCGGAAAGTCGACGTTGATGAACATGCTCGGCTGTCTCGATACGCCGTCGGCGGGCCGCTATGAGTTCGCGGGCAAGAACGTCGCCACCATGATCGACGATGAGCTGGCGGAAATCCGCAATCGCGAGATCGGTTTTGTCTTTCAGACGTTCAACCTGCTGCCACGTTCCGACGCGCTGCACAATGTGGAGCTGCCCCTGATCTACGCCGGTGTATCCAAAAACGAACGACTCGATCGGGCGCGGCTCGCGTTGGAGAATGTCGGGCTCGGCGACCGGGTCCATCATCGTCCGAACGAACTTTCGGGCGGACAACGGCAGCGGGTTGCGATTGCCCGCGCGCTCGTCACCCGGCCGTCCATCATCCTTGCGGACGAGCCGACGGGTAATCTCGATTCCAAGACGGGCGTTGAGATCATGCATCTCTTCGAGCAGCTGTATGCCCAGGGCAACACCCTGATCGTGGTTACCCATGAGGAAGACGTCGCGCGGCACGCCCGGCGGATCGTGCGGTTGCGCGATGGCTTGATTGAGAGTGACTCCCCGGCGTGAACCCTTGTGGCCACAACCGCCGGCCAACCGGCGGCACGCTGTCGCCCGTTTCCATCTCCACCGTTCTGATCCGCCTCGCGCCCTATTTCTGAAGATCGTTTACGCTTTCATGCGCCGCCTTTATATTGAACTGATCGAGTCCGTCCGCATCGCGTTTGCGCAGATTCGGGCGAACACGCTGCGCTCGGCGCTCACCGCGCTTGGCGTGATCATCGGGATTGTGGCGGTGACGCTGATGGGGACGGCGATCAAGGGCATTGATGCGGGGGTCGATCGCAGTTTCTCCGGCTTTGGCGATGATATCCTGTATGTCACGAAATGGCCGTGGCGCGGGGTGGATGACTGGTGGAATTATCGCAACCGCCGGGCGATCCGGCATGAGTACGCGAAGAGTATCAACGAGTGGGTGGCCGCTCATCCCGATAGCCCGCTCCAGCTCGCGGTGCCCACGTCGAATCGTGGCATCAATATTTTGCGCGGTGAGTACAAGCTGAATAATATAATGATGTTCGGCACATCGGCTGACTATGCGCGGATCACGCGATCGGATCTGAAGGAGGGGCGTTTTTTCAGTGATTTCGAGGCCCAGAGCGGGCGTAACGTGGTCGTGATCGGATTTGATGTGGCCGATGCGCTGTTTCCGGTTGAGTCGGCAGTGGGAAAGATCATTCGGATTCGGGACCAGAACTTCGAAGTGCTCGGCGTAACGGCGCGGCAGGGGAGCTTTCTCGGTCTCTTTAGCTGGGACTCGATGGTGGCGGTGCCCTTGACGGCATATCGCCGTTATTTCCGGGTGAGCGACCAGGGGGAAGTCCGGGTGCAAGTGGATCCGACCCAGATGGCCGCTGCGCGCGATGAACTGCGTGGGCTGATGCGGCGGGTCCGGCAGTTGAGCCCGGAGCAGCGCGATGATTTCGAAATCAACGAGCAGGGTACGATTCGCTCCCAACTCGACCCGATCAAGAACGGCATTGCACTCGCCGGGCTGTTCATCACCGGGCTGGCGCTCTTTGTCGGAGCGATTGGAATCATGAACATCACCTACGTGAGCGTGAAGGAGCGAACGAAGGAGATCGGGACGCGCAAGGCGCTGGGAGCCCGGCGGCGGACGATCCTGCTGCAATTCCTGATTGAAGCGGTGGCAATATGTTTTGTGGGCGGGGTTGTCGGTCTGGCGCTGGCGGCTGGGTTGACGCAACTCGTCGCGCTGGTGGCGCCCTCGTTTCCGCTCGTGTTCTCGCTGAGCCTCGTGCTCGTGGGCCTGTCGATCTCGGTGTTGACGGGAATATTTAGCGGTTTTGCCCCGGCGTGGCAGGCGAGCAAACTCGATCCTGTGGTGGCGCTGCGCTATGAATGAACTGGCTCGGAGTAAGGAGCGAGCAGCGAACATTTGGAACACGGTGCTTCTTATCACGCTGGCGTCTCATTACCATATACACTGCTTAGCTCGTACTCTTCGCTGTTGACTCCTCACGACCCACGCTTCGCCACCCGCTCCTGATCGACTATGAATTTCACCGAAACCCTTCGTCTGGCTTTATCGTCGCTGGCGGCGAACAAGCTGCGCTCAGCGCTCACGATGCTGGGGATCGCGGTGGGCGTGTTCTCGGTAATTGGCGTGATGACCGTCATCACCGGATTACGCGAGTCGATTGAGTCCGGTTTGAATGTACTGGGTGCAAACAGCTTTCAGATTTCCAAGTTCCCAGCGATTAATTTCTCGGATCCGCGGATGCGATTTCGAAACCGGGCGGATATAACCTATACGCAGGCAACGGTATTCAAGGAATTGATGGCGGGGGAGGCGGAGGTGAGCCTTTCGCTGCGGCGGGGTGGTCGACGCGTGCTCTATCTCGATCAGCGGACGAATCCCAACATTCGACTGATCGGCAGTGACGAGAATTTTATTACAAGCCGCAATTACGAGATCTCAGCAGGGCGGAATTTGCAGCCGGACGACGTGGAGTTTGGTCGGTCGGTTGTATTATTGGGCAGTGATATTGTGAGCCGGCTTTTTCCCAATGAAGAGCCGCTGGGCCGCGTGGTGCGAATCGACGGGCAGAGTTACACGGTCGTGGGCTTGCTGGCCTCGAAAGGCACCGCGTTTGGCGATAACGCGGACATTAATGCGATCACACCAATTACGCAGTATTTGGAGACGTATGGGCGCACCTTTCAATCCATTGGCCTCAACGTGCAAGCGGTTGATCAGGAGTCGCTGGCGCGGACGCTGGACACGGCGATTGGCATGATGCGCCGGGTGCGCAGTCTTGAGCCGGAGAGTGGAAACGACTTCGAAGTGTTTTCGAATGAGTCGTTGATCGAGGCGTTCAACAAGATTGCCGGGATCGTGGCGATTGGGGCGTTTGTGATCAGCGCGATCGCGTTGTTGGCGTCGGGGGTCGGCGTGATGAACATCATGCTCGTGAGTGTGACGGAGCGCACGAAGGAGATTGGCATTCGTAAGAGCATCGGAGCGAAGAAGCGAAATATCCTGATGCAGTTTCTTCTGGAGGCGGTGGTGCTTTCGCTGGCGGGAGGAGTGGCCGGTGTGATGGTGGGTGTGGTCGGGGGGAATATTGCGGCGAAAGTGCTGAGTGCGACCGCGGTATTTCCGTGGGGGTGGGCCAGCGCGGGATTGCTGGTGTGTTCGGCCATCGGGATTGGGTTTGGATTCTATCCCGCGTGGAAAGCCGCCTCACTCGATCCCATTGAAGCGCTGCGTTACGAATAAGTTGATAAGGGATGGTCTGAAGTTCGAGCCGGGTTCCGGGGCGAGGATCGAGCCGCCGGGTTACGGTCTATGGGGTATTTCCGCAGTTTTGGCGGGGATCGCGCCTATTTTCCAAGGGAACGTTTCGTGCTATGATCAAGGTTCCTGCTGGCAAAGTTGAAGACGCCCATTGAGCGTGCTGAAACGCCTTCGCGGGTTTCTCAAACACATGACCGAAGACAGCGCGATTCTAGTGGTAGAAGACAATGAAGATGACGTCTTCCTCTTGCGGCGGGCCTTGGCGTCCGCCGGCGTGGGCAACCCGATTATCATCGTGGATACAGGGGCAAAGGCGGTGGATTACCTTTCGGGCGTGGGACCGTTTAATGACCGACAGAAGTGCCCGTTGCCGGCGATCATGTTCCTCGACCTTAAATTGCCCCTGATGTCGGGCCACGAGGTTCTGGCATGGATTCGCGAGCAACCTCAGCTTGAGGGTCTGGTCGTGGTCGTTCTCACGTCCTCGAACGAGGCCTCGGACGTGCGTCGCTCCTATAGTCTCGGCGCTAATTCCTACCTGATGAAACCCTTAACTGCGCAACAGCTGATTGATCTCGGGAAGGCATTCAATTGGTCGTGGTTTAAGCAGGGAAGTGCGGCGACACGACCGAAACCCGAAACGAAGCCCTGCGGCTGATCGTCCCCGGCGGGTTTTTGCGCTCAAACCGTTTTACCGTGGATCCCGCCACGCCCGGGTTTGCGACTCCGGACGCCGAGCTGTTATCCGCGCCGGATTTCGGACCCTTGGAAGCGAATTTGGATTCGGAAGACTTTCTTGGTCCGACAACGGATCGCGCCGGTCTTGAGGTCGACCTGCTCCGGAATTTCGATTTTGTGGATGTCGACCACGGCGTGATAACCGCGCTCGGAAAACACGTCGATGAGCATGGCGAGAGCGAGAGGATCGCCGAGTACCGCATCTTCCGTGTTGATCAGAGCCACTCCGGAGATCGCGTGACGCAGGACGATGGGGATAACCTTTTTCTCGATGAACGACGTGACCTTGGCAAAAAGGTCGCTGTGTTCCAGTTCGTAGGCATCAAGGCGTTTTACCAATTCCTGCCGGGCGCCGACAATGATCTCGCTCGCGACCGGCACGCCGCGGAGCCGATCGACGGTGCGGGGATCGAGCTCGAGTGTGCTCTGGTACTCGAGTTCGCGCAGAATGTTCTGCTCCACCTCTTCGAATGATCCTTGGGCATTGATGAAGTGGTAGTGGAAAATTTCCTTCAGCGACTGCAGCGCCTCCCACGTCTGCTCCTTGAAAACCCGGTACCGGCGGCGGGCCAGCGCCTCGTCGTGGTCGGTCGGTCGGTCTTCATGGAGTTCGCCGACACCGGTGCGCATCACCTCGTCATTATGCAGCTGCGTTTCGAGCCCCCGTTTCAACTGCCGTGCGATCGACTCCTTTTCGTCGATGAAGAGCACCATGATGTGAATCGTGGGCTGGCGGAAATAGATGCTCAACGGGGTGTGATAAAACTCCCGTCGTAGCGCGTGCATCTTATCGACGAGCAGTTTCAAGCACTCGACCTGCACATTGGTGCGCGGAAAGCCGTCGAGGATAACGCCGTCCTGATATTCTTTATGGAGAAGCTGACGGAGCACGAGGCGAACGACCTCGCGGTCGCCGACCATGTTGCCTGCGTCCTTGAGTGAGCGGGCCTCAGTCGAGTCGAGTAATGCGCTCATGACGACGGGTGGGCAGGTCAGGCCGCGCGTCTTCGTAATAAATTCGGTGTTCGTGCCCTTGCCGGCGCCCGGGGCGCCACCGAGCAGGATTATCTCTTTGGGAAAACGCAGGTTTTCCCGACCAAAGTCAGACTGCAAGTCCTGCCACACCGAGTCGAAGATGAGATGAGCATCTTTGATCTCCAGGTCCGTTAACTTGCTGGGCGACGAGGCAAGCACGGGAGGGCTGATGGTGGCGGGTATCGGCATGGTTCAAGTGAGGGGCTAGCTGACTCTGAATCGAAGATCGACACAAGAAAACCGCTCTGGGGTTGGGCACAAGGATCCGTGGAGGCAGATCCTGAGCTCCTGAAGATGGCACCGGAGGATTTCCGGACCGGGCGCGAGCCTTGCTTTTGAGCGTGATCAGAGCGCGCTTGTGGCGACGCTTTCTCCGCGTTGAGGCGTGGAGTGCCATCACTGATATCCGCTGTAATCTTTTATAAATCAAAAGCTTTAAGTTCCCCGCAGAGTCCGAGTCAGTCTGGTGTTGATGGATTTCGATCGTTAGGCGGGAGCTCGCCGAGCACGGCTCCGGCCTCGGGTCGAAGCTGGCAATGCAGTTTTCACCCCGACGCAGAAAATATATTTCGCCGCGCGGAACCGCACGAAACTGGATCGGTCAATTGGGGTAACAATTCGCGTGGGCTTAGCCCTCGGGATTGTAAAGTTGAAGCTGGACCTGGCGGGGTCGCGCAAGCGACCCCGCCTTGTTTTTGTCTCCACGTCGCGTTACTTGTTGTTCTTCCTTCTTCTCCATGCGAATTTTGATCGTCGACGACGAGGCTGGTATTCGGAAAACCACGCGCATCGCCATCGAAACGGCCGGCCACGAAGCCTCTGAAGCGCCCAGCGCGGCCCGCGCGATGAAAGCGATCGAGGAGGAGGCGTATGACGTCGTGTTTTTGGATTTGAAGCTCGGTGCCGACGACGGTCTCGAAGTGCTCGGTCGCCTTCTCAAGGCGCAGCCGACCCTGATCGTCGTCATGTTCACCGCCTATGCGAACATCGCCACGGCGGTCGAAGCGATGCGCAAAGGCGCTTTCGATTTTATCCCGAAGCCGTTCACGCCGGATCAAATTCGGGGCATTCTCGCGAAAATCGAAAAAACGCGCGCTTTGCAGACCCGCGTGCGATCCTTGGAGAACGACCTCGCGGCCGAATCCCCACCGGTCGATCTTGAGTCGAGCGAGCCCGGCACGCGGCTCGCGATTGAGATCGCCTTCAAGGCCGCCGATACGCCCGCCAACATCCTGGTTCTTGGGCCGAGTGGAACGGGTAAGAGTGTCCTCGCACGCGAGATTCATAAACGCAGCAGTCAGCGCGACGCGTCGTTTGTCACGGTCAGCTGTCCCAGCCTCTCGCGCGAATTACTCGAGAGTGATCTATTCGGTCACGTGAAGGGATCCTTCACCGGAGCGGTGGCGGATACGATGGGGAAGGTCGCAGCCGCGGATGGGGGGACGTTATTCCTCGATGAGATTGGAGAAATGCCGCTTGAGATTCAACCGAAGCTGCTGCGTTTGCTGCAGGAGCGGGAATACGAACGAATCGGTGAGTCCAAGGTCCGCCGCGCCAATGTGCGCGTCATTGCCGCCACGAATCGCAATCTCGCGGATGACGTCCGGGGGGGAAAGTTTCGCGAGGATCTTTTCTATCGGCTCAACGTGATCAGCGTCACGTTGCCGGGCTTGCGCGACCGACCGGCCGATTTGGTGCGCTTTGCCGAAGGCTACCGGAAATTTTTTTCCGCGCGGCTTTCAAAGCGTGTCACGGGTTTTTCCCCGACGGTGTCGGCCGCCTTCGCCGGTTACAAATGGCCGGGTAATCTCCGGGAGTTACGAAATGTGATCGAGCGCGCCGTGATTCTGGCTGGCGGCGAAACCATCGAACTGTGCGACTTGCCTGAAGAGTTTGCGTTGAAACCAGAGGTGGGCATCGCGGTCGGTTCCCGGGTCACGATCGATGCTCTCGAAGCTGAACATATTCGCCGCATTCTCGCCCTCTCGCGTAATCTCGAGGAAGCGGCGCGTACGCTTGGAATCGATCCCGCGACGCTCTATCGCAAGCGGCAGAAACTCGGGCTTCTCTGATGGCGATATCACCTCCGGCGAACTTTCTCCGGGCAAGCCTCATTTCGCCCCTCCCTCGCCGCCACCGCCGCGGTTAGCGCCGCGACGTCCGCACATGCTTCGTACTCGCCTCTATCTTGGGATCCTGCCACTACTGCTGCTCATTATTGCCACCGGCGGATATGCCATCCACGTGTGTCGCGATCTGGCGGGTTCGTTGTCGCGTGATCTGGTGAACAATTATCGGGCGGTCGTCGCCGGCCAGCAGATGCGGACCTCGGCTACGTTGATGACCAGTGCGCTTGCGCAGTTCCCGCTCAGCGACGCCGAACGACGCACCTTTGATGAGCACCGGAGCGCATTCATGCGTGAACTGATGACTCAGGCCGCGATGTCCGCCGGTTCCGCACGGGCAGCCTTCGTGGCGGAAGTGGACATGCAGTTCACCAAATTGAAGGAACGTGGCGAGCGTTTGCTGCTCGAGGCCAGCACCGGGGGAAGTCGCGACTTCAACATGGCGATGGACCGCATCGTGGAGAACAGTAACGCCAACGTCGCGGTCCACATCGCACTCGATAATCTTACAAAACACGATGCCGCTGCAGCGCAAAGTACGGCGGAACGAGTGGAAGAACTCGCGGAGTCCACTCAACGCGTGATGCTCATCACGATCGCAGGCGGATTTCTCCTCTCTCTCGTCCTCGCTTGGCGGCTGGCGGCTTCCTTGCTTCAGCCGATCCAGGCGTTGACTGCCTCGGCGGTAGCTTTGGGCGACGGCGATCTCGATCGGGAAGTGCCGGAGCTGTCGCGGGACGAGTTGGGTCAGCTCGCGCGCGCTTTCAACACCATGGCGGGCAAACTCCGCGCGTATCGTGATGCAACTCTCGCGCGGGTCTTGCGCGCGCAGCGCACCATGGAGGCAACCTTAACGTCCGCGCCTGATCCGGTGTTCGTGGTCGGGCGGGACGGCACCCAGGAAGTTCGCAACCCGGCGGCGGAGGCCTTTGCCCAAATCCCGGAGTTCGCGCACGGGTTTCCCCTCGAAATCGCCGGGCCGTTAAAGGCGGTGCTCGATAGCGGGGAGCACTATCTGCCCCTTGATTACAGTCGGACGGTAACGTTTCGAGTCGGCCGCGAGGATCGGCATTATCTTCCCCGTATTCTCGCAGTGGGCGATAAGCTCACGGAGTTTAATGGCGCGGCCATCATCCTGCAGGACGTCACTAAATTCCGGCTGATGGACGACGCGAAGACGAACCTGGTGGGCACGGTAAGCCATGAGCTCAAGACGCCTCTGACGAGTCTTCGCATGGCGTTGTATTTGCTCCTCGAGCAGAATCTCTCGGCGCTGTCGCAACAACAGCGGGAACTACTCGAGGACGCGCGCGGCGATGCAGATCGTCTGCTCCGGATTCTGGATTCGTTGCTGGACCTCACGCGGCTTGAAGGGGGAGCCTCGTCGCTCGAACGAAGTGAAGTCGGGATCTCCGCCCTGATGCGCCGCATCGCTGGCGATGCGCATCCGTTTGTGGATGCGGCCGGACAGCGGCTCGCCGTGGTGATTGCACCGGAACTCAGTGGAGCGACGCTCATGGTGGATGAAGGGAGACTGTGCCATGTCTTCATGAACCTGCTCACCAATGCCTCGAAATACACGGTCGCGGGCGGATTCATCACGCTCAGTGCGGCGCCTGAAGAAGATGGTTTCATTCGCTTCAGCGTGCGCGACCAGGGTTCCGGAATTTCGCCTGATAGTTTGGGAAGGATCTTCGAGCGTTTTTATCGCGCGCCGAATCAAGAGCAACGCACCGGAGCCGGTCTCGGACTCGCGATTGCGCGTGAGATTGTCGTGGCCCACGGCGGCGCAATCTCGTGCACGAGCAAAGAAGGTGAAGGCAGTGAGTTCTCCTTTGTAATCCCTCGTTAATCTTCCCATGGAACGGACTCGATTGTTCGGCGTGGCAGGGGGGGCGAAGAAATGAGACCGTATTTTCCTGCGATCGAAGTCGGCGGTCTGCGGCCGGGGGTTGCACTCCGTTCTTTTTTTCGTAAAGCTACGCACGAAACTGGAGTTGCGGTGTCAAATCCGCCCGGCGTACTCATTCGCGGTCTTTCCGGTACCCGAGCACGCAGCTTCTCCCACCCTAAAAACCTCGGTCAAATTTACGCTATGAACAATCGCCACGATACGAACACGGCAGAAACGCCCGAACAGCTCATTGAACATATCAGCCGTCTCATGGCCGAAGCCGAGGCCATGATCGCAGGGCCGGTATCTGATCAGTCGCCGGGAAAACTCACCGACATCAAGGAGCGCCTTGAGTCCGCGCGGGAGCGTTTGAATGACGTCTATGCGCGCGCCCGTACCAACGTCGTGGCCGGTGCAAAATACACCGACGAAACGATCCGCCAGCACCCTTATCAATCACTCGCGATCGCCCTTGGGATTGGCGTGTTGCTCGGGGCGCTGATCCGTCGCAACGGCTCCTGATCTGCCCATGGAAACGCGCACCCCAGGTCCGTCCAGCTTGCTTGGGTCACTGCGCGAGTTTGTCGATGCGCTCATGGGTTCGGTCCATGACCGCATCGAGTTGCTCTCCGTCGAACTGCAGGAAGAAAAACATCGCCTGATCCAGCTCTTGATCTGGCTCGGTGCGATTATGTTTCTCTCTCTGCTCGTCGTCATTTTCGTCAGTCTGGTCCTGGTCGTTATCTTTTGGGAAACGGCCCGTATCGCGGTGGTGGTCAGTCTCGCTGGTGCGTACCTCGCGGCTTGGATCGTCGTGGTGCTCGCGTTTCGTCGTTTTCTGCAGCGTCAGCCGAAACCTTTTTCGGCCACGCTTCGCGAATTGCGGGAGGATCGGGCATGTTTGCGGACGAACAATTAGTTGAACTGGCGGAACGTAAACTCCGCGTGCAGACGCGCATCACCCTGCGGCGGATGGAGTGCGTGGCCACGGCCACCGAGCTCGCCCGCCCCGTAGCCTTGGCTGATCGCGCTTGGGAGCTTTGGAGGCAATTTTTGCCCGTGCTGAAGGTGGCGGGTTTTCCCCTGGCTTTGTTCGCATTGCGCAAAGTCTTCGGTCGTCCCCGTCGATCCGCCAGCACGGGCAAAGGCTGGCTGGGAACGTTGCTTGCCGCATTCCCCGTCGTTTTGCAGGTGATGCACTCGTTCCGCGCGTCCGCGGCCTCGGCTCCTGCGCCCGGTCCCGGGCCTTGATTGGTCCCCGGTTGGGGCAGGCGTCGAACCGCGATGGTTGGTTCAACGTTTGCGCTGAATTACCTGCGGGGTCGCTTCCATCTGACCGCGCGTGACCCCGAGCTGGTTCAACAGCTTCAACTCGCGCCACAGCCCCGCGCCCGTGATCTCACCTCGCAGCAATTGATCATAACGCTGCAAGGTCCGCTGCACGTCGTCGGCGGACTCGTTGACAAACTCCACCCGGAAGCTGCGCGCTCCGAGCTCGACCAGGCGCCCCACGTACTCCGCGCCTGATTGTGCCCGGTTATTGAATACGGTGTTTCGGCACCCGGCATCGGCCTTGAGCGGCAACTCGGCTCCGACCCGGTCGCGCAACGCCACCCGATGTTTGTCGCAGGGACGACCGCAGTCCCGGTAGTCCTTGCCGCTGGAGAGAAAGGCGCAGAACACACAGTGCTCCATGTGAAACATCGGCATGTGCTGATGGATGGTGAGGTCGAACGCGGCGCCCGGCGCCGCCTGGAGCAGCGCTTCGAGTTGCCCAATGTTCAGATCGTAACTGGCGGTCACGCGTTCCAAGCCGTGGTGGCGCAGGTAGTAGTCGGCGCTCCAGGGATTCGCTATGTTGAGCGAGAAGTCTCCCCGCTTCCGATCGGCCGCGAAGTACGCGAGATGGTCGTAGTTGCGAACCAAATACCCATCCGCCTCGGAGGAACGCACCTGCTTCAGGATCCACTCTTCGCCCGGTTTGAAAATTCGGGGCGGAGCGACCCAGATTGAACCCGGGCTCCACGCGACCGCAGATGAAGGCGATTTGGTCCCGGCGGCACCGGCCGCGGCTTGCAGCTCGCGGAATCGAACTACCGCGTCGCGATAAAATTTCGGATTCTCGAATTCGCAATAGAGCGTGCGCACGCCGGCCGACCAAGCGGCGTCCAGTTGTTCCGGCAGCCGAATCACCGCGATCAATTCCGGAGTGCCCGGTGCGGCGGGAAAACCGGAAAAATCCGGCTGCGGCGGCGTGCCGTCGGCCAGGCGCCAGCGCTTCGGGCGGGCACGTTGCGCTTCGAGCGCCCTGACGGCCTCGCGCCGGAGGCGATTGAGCTGACTGACCGGTGCGATCACCGCGCCCTCGAGCTGATCCCGGAGTTCGCCGAGTTTGAACGGTGTCCCTCCGAGCCGCCCGAAGTGCTCGCGCAAACGCCCGGCGGTGAGGGGCTGTTTCTCGGCGAGCGCGAGCGGAGCACTGGACTGGACCTTGACGACGTGTCCGTCGGCATCGCTCAAAATCAACGTAAGCGGGGTGCCGGCCCGGCCGTGGACTTCGGCCGAGATCGGGCGTTGGAAACGGATTTGGTCGCCTGCAAACGTCGCCCGCAGTTCGCGGTCGAGCGCGGGATCATTCGTTTTCCAGACGAGTTGGCCCACGCGCACGCGCGTCCAGTTGATATCACCGTGGCCGAAGCGAAGGACGACCCCCTCGCGCCCGCCTCCGAGCGGCTGGACTTGATACACCCGGCCACCCTCTTCGCGTTCGGCGGGCCGGCCGGCATCGAAGACGATGCCATCGCCCGGCTTGAGCGGGGCCTGCAGCGTGAGCGTCACGGATTCGTTCGCAACCTGGGTGATCTCGCCGAGGAATACTCCGCGTTTCGTGCCGAAGCGCGCGTGCGCCAGTTCCTGGTTGTTGATCCCGCGAAACCATCCGCTGTAAAGCCCGCGGGAAAACGCCATCTGCAGTTCATAGGTGGCCGCGGAATTCAGCGTCGACGGTTTCGCCTGGAGCAACCGTTCCGCCTCGGCGGCAGATGGTTTCTCAAGCTTCGGCACGGGCGTGGGCCGTTCCACCAATCGATCCAACGCCTGCCGGTAAACGCGCGTGATGCTCGCGACATATTCCGGCGCCTTGAGCCGTCCTTCGATTTTCAGCGAAGCCACTCCCACGCGTACCAGTTCGGGCAATACGTCGATGCCGGCGAGATCCTGGGGGCTCAACAGATAGCGCCGGTCGCCGAGGTCGACTTGCTGTCCATCGGAAATCAAATCGTACGGCAGACGACACGCCTGCGCGCACTCGCCGCGATTGGCGGAGCGGCCGCCCAAGGCCTCGCTCGTGAGACATTGTCCGGAATACGCCACGCATAAGGCGCCATGGACGAACACTTCCAGCGGGAGTTGCGCCCCGGTGACGTTTTGCGCGGCCTGGATCTTCTCGATATCGGCAATGGAGTTTTCCCGTGCGAGCACGACCAGTTGAACGCCAAGCTCGCGCGCGAAGTTCACGCCCGCAGCGCTCGTGATCGTCATCTGCGTTGAGCCATGAATTGGAAAATCCGGCGAGATCGCGCGGATCAGCCGGCAGATGCCGACATCCTGGACAATCGCGGCGTCCACTCCGGCGGCGACGATCGTGCGCAGGTAGTCGGCGGCATCGGCGAGCTCCGGCGTGAACACGAGGGTGTTGAAAGTCACGTAGCCGCGGACGCCGCGTTGGTGGAGAAACTCCATCAACGCCGGCAGGTCGGCTTGCGTGAAGTTTTTGGCGCGCATCCGGGCGTTGAACCGTTCCAGACCGAAGTAGATGGCGTCGGCGCCGTTCTCGACAGCTGCGCGCGCGCATTCCCAGTCGCCGGCCGGGGCGAGGAGTTCGGGCCGGCGTAATGCCGGAGCAGATACAGCAGACGCAGGGAGGGAGGACGTGAGGACGGACACGGGAAAGGTGATGTGACGAACCGTTAGGCCGGCGCCTGGTGCGGATCGGCGGGCGCGAGACGTTTCGGTGCGGGCATCGCGACGTGCGGGGCCGCGGCTCGCAACCGTGCCGCGAGGATGACCGTAAGGACAAAAAATGTGATCGAGGCGTAACTCAGCCCGGGCATGCCGATGAGTTGTCCTCCCGGCCCGCGGGTAATGAAACTGCCCGCCATGATGCTGGCACCGGCACTTGCGGCCTGTTGCAACGCGGCGTTCACGCTCATGAAACCGCCTCGATAACGGGCATCGACCGCGTTCGTGATCATCGTCATCGCCGGGGCGAAGCGCCCCGACATCGTAACCATGAACATGGCCATGATGCCCGAAGCGAAAGCGACCGTAGACGGACCAAGGCGCGTGATCACGACGACCGTCACGACGGATCCCACCGACATGATGATCAGGAGTTTCAGCCGATCCATGTGATCACTCAGCCAGCCCACAAGCGGCGTGCTCAAGGCGGTGGCGATACCGCCGGCAAAATAGGCGATCGGTAGCTCGGAGGCCTCATCGAGACCAACATTGGCCACGTAAGAGGGAGCTAGGAAAGGAATGAGAACCCCGCCTGCCATCACGAGTACCATACCCAGTGCGAAGGCGCGCAGGTGAATGCCATGCGAAAGGATTTCGCGCATCTGCCGCAGGGGCTGATGGTCATGCACCGCGGTCTTGATTGGCGGCAGGGTGAGCGTCGCCAGCACGAGGACGGGAACAGTCAAGGCGGCGAGCAGGAAGAATGGCGCGTGCCAGCCGTATTTTCCTGCGAGCACCAAGCCGGCTGGGACGCCGAGCACCGTCGCCAGCGGAAATGCGGCCATGACCACGCTCATCCCCCGGCCCCGGCGCGCGGGCGGAATGATATCGCCGACCATCGCCGATACCATGGAACCCGCGAGCCCGCCAAAAGCGCCGGCGGCGAGCCGCGCGAGCACGAGGGTCGAGTAAGTGGGAGCGAGTGCACAGGCCAGCGTGGCGAGGCCGAAACCGGCGTAGAGAATGACCAGCGAGCGCTTGCGATCAAAGCGATCGAGGACAAAGCCACCGGCGAAGCCGCTGAGCGCCGCCGCGATTCCGTAGGAGGCGACCAGCCGGGCGAATTGGGCGGGGTTGATGTCGAACACCGCCATCAATTGCGCACCCAGTGGCATCATGATCATGAAGTCCAGAATGTGCGTGAACTGCACCGCTCCCAACGTGAGGAGCGTGACCCGCTCGCGCCCCGGTGAGAGCGCGTGATGCTGTTCGGCAGACGACATGAAACGGAGCAGCGTTGTTGGAATCCGCCAAAGCGCAACGCACGCGTGGGGCTTGGCACCCAACGACACCGGGGCTGCCGTTATCGTTTGTGGGCAGTGCGCTTCGGCTTCGGCGTCCTTATTGGTGTCGGATGATGCTTGCTGACGTACTCGCGCAACAGCCCGAGGAATTGTTGGGCGCCGCGGCTCTGATAGCGCTGCAGATGGCGCACAATGCCGAGTTGCCGGGTCGGCTGGTCGCCGGTCAAACGGAGATAGCGCAACGTGTCGCGATCATCCGGGACCCGGGCGAGTTCAGGAAGGAGCGAAATGCCCAATCCCAAGGTGGCAAAGAGTTTCAGCGTCGCCACTTGGGCGCAGCGAATACCGATTCGGGGCTGAAATTTGCTGTCGCCAAAAAACGTCCGAATTTGCGCGGCGAGCGCACTGGAGTCTCCGAGTGAAATGAAGGTCTCCTCGGCCAAATCGGTGATACTAATTTCAGAGAGCTTGGCGAAGCGGTGCGTTTTGCCGACGGCGAGTAACAGCGGTTCCGTTAGTAAAGGCTCGATCGAGACGCGATGGTCCTGCACCGGCAGCGGAGTGATGGCCAAATCCAAGTCGCCCTCCATTACGGCCCGGACGAGATTGGCGCGAAAATCCTCCCGCGCATCGATTTGTAGATTGGGGAAGGCGACCCGGCATTCCGCAATCAGTGGCGTAATGAGATACGGCATGACCGTTTGCACCGCCCCGACGGTAATCCGGCGCTCCAGCGAAGGGTGGTCACTCAGTTCCTTGGCGGCGTTTTCGACTTCGAAGAGAATTCTTCGGGCACGTTCCATGAACGTAATCCCGGCTTCCGTCAGCACTGCCTTCCGGCCCAGCCGATGGAAGAGTTTGTGGCCAATTTCACTCTCAAGATTGATGATCTGCTGGCTGAGAGCGGGCTGCGAGACATGGCAACGTTCCGCCGCCCGCGTGAAGTTCTGGGTCTCGGCCACCCCGAGGAAATACCGCAATTGGAAAATCTCCATAAGATTTTCCGATCACAACGATAGGGTCTATCGATTTCAACTATTCAGTTTTCCCGGTATAGTCGGCGCCGTCAGACCAATCGTGGTCCGGCAGATACAAATGACTACCATGCAAAAGAACCTAACACTCGCGGTCCTCGCCAGCCTTATCGCTGTTGCCGCAATTCTGCTTTCTTTCCGTTCCCCGGTTACTGCGGATTCCATCATCGGCTTCGCCGGTGTCCTTGGACTCCTGGGCATTGCCTCGTTGGAATACCGCATTGATTGGAAACGACTCTTCGGCGGGAGCTAATAAACCGGCCGCTAGAGCGATCACTGAACAGGGGCTCGGAGATGATCCGGGCCCCTTTTTATTGGCTGGAGATCGGGGATGTTGGCCGGAGCGCGCGAGTGGTCTCCGTTTTTAATGAAGGGGTGGTTAGGTGGTCATGGGCTTGTCTGCTTCCGCAGGTCTCTGCCGGTAAAAGATCGCGACCAAAAGCGTCAGGACGATCAACGAGATAAACCCCGTGAATGCCTGAGCCAGGGTAATCAGCCCCGGCGTCATCCATCGTCGCATCATCGGCTCTGCTTGGTCCATTTGAGCGGCGCTCATCCCCTTGGCTTCCATCGCGTAAAGTTGGCTTTGAAGGAGTGTGTCTACCGCTCTTGGGTTGATGATAGAAAAATAGAGGTAGTTGAAGATTCCTCCCAGCAACACGCCAACGAGCGCCGTGAGCATCCCAACGCCTACGGCGGATCCGTAGCCCCAGGTGCCGCTTGGGAGAGGATCGGCGCGCTTCTCTCGCATGGCAAAAGCCAGGGCCGTGATCGAAATGGCGGCCGAGCCCGGCAAGCCGATCCATGAAGCCGTTTGCATCGCCGCCGGCGAGTCGTGGAGACCGGCGAAAAACAACAGCAGTGTCAGAATCGCCGTGCCGATGGCCAGCAGCGCTCCGTATATCAATGGAGTTTTCACTGAACGAGGGTAGGACGCTCGGGTCGAAACGCAATTCGCTGTAATTCAAGCGGCCCCGGCCCCGGGCTCGTGATCACGGCACGACTAACGCGGCGTCACTTATACGATCATCACCTGAATTCCGGGCCGGGGTGATTCCCAGGACGCGGCAGAGGAGATTATAAACGTGGATGGTCTCCACCTCTTGAAGCGGGACGCCACGTTGAAACGCCGGCCCTTGAGCAATAAAAATCCCCCACATTGACTGATGGGCGGGATCATAGCCGTGATCACCGGGCAGGTAGCCTTGAATGGGATGGCGCGCCTGATACATGGCGATGGTAGCCCGGGTGGTCACATGGGCGCCCAAGTCGGGGATGATCCAAACGGGTGAGACACGGGGATGTTCACGCATTCTAAAATGAGCCGGCAGCTCACTGGCCCGGTATGCCTTTGCATGCGGGATGCGCGCCGCCTTCGCTAACAAGCCGGCGACGTCGCCATTCCGCGGACGGAGCGCGACCACACTCCCGTGACTCTCGATCTGCACGTCGCGAAGGTCGAGATAGTCTTCGAGCGCGGAGACGCGTTTGGGGTCGACGGACTCCATCCCGTGATCGCTTACCACGACGACGTTCGGGCTCAGTCCTTCCTGCGCAATTCGCGCCAGAAGAATGCCCAGACGGGCATCGAGTAGCTTGATCGAGGCGACCACTTCGGGAGAGTCCGGTCCAAAGCGGTGGCCAGTGTCGTTGGTCTCCGACATATAGAACGCGAGAAAGTCCGGACGTTGCCCGTCGGGTCGTCGCAGCCAGGCGATCACCTCCTCAAGTCGGACCTCGAAACTCGCCTCGAAATCGAACTTCCGGTAGAACGTGGGTCGCACGCCTTTGATTTCGGCTTCCGCTCCCACCCAGAACGATACTCCCGCTTTGCGACCTTGCTTGATGGCGGTGACCCAAATCGGCTCGCCCCCCCACCAGCGGGATTCGCTGGCTGCGCCCGGTTGGTTATAGCGGAAGAATACCTCGATTTGCGCGTCGAAAAACTGATTGTTGATCATCCCGTGTTCCACCGGATACAGGCCGGTCACCAATGAGTAGTGGTTAGGAAACGTGTTGCTGGGAAACACGGGGATCAGGCCTCGGGCGCTGACGCCTTCCCGTCTCAAGCGACGTAGGTTGGGCGTTTCGTCCGGGTGGAGATCGCAGTAATCCCAACGAAACCCATCCATGGAGACGAGCAGGAGCGGACCGCCGCGCGCCGAAGACTCTCGAACGGGCGCGCTCGCAGTTTGTGCGTTCACCATGCCGCCCACCAGCATCAGGGTGGTCAGGAGCACGACGCACCGGACGTATCCGCATCTCATGAGCGGAGCGTGACGAGGGTTGCTCCCCAGGATCCACTGGTCTCGTCGCCGGATCGAAACGAGGCCACCAGCGGCGATCGCCGGAGCAATGCCTGCACCGTAGTCCTCAGCGTGCCCGTGCCTTTGCCATGAATGATGCGCACCTCGCGGATTCCGCGGCTCGCGCATTCACTCAGGTAAGCCGGGACGAGTTCACCCAAATCGGAAGGTCGAAAGGTATGCAGGTCAAGTTCGCCCGTGATTGGCAACTCAATGGGAGCGTCATCGTTGGCGGGCTCGGCCGGCATCGGACCTTGGGTCAAGGCTTGGGCTGGTCGCTCGCGGGCTCGGGCGGGGTTTTCTTTTCTTCGACCGGCAGTTCGCCAGGCGATTCAGAAGGGGGCAAGGTTTCTGAACCCGGTAGCAGTGCTACTTCCGGTGAGGACTCTGCGCGCAACGCTGTTTCGGCCACGGGCGACGTTTCGGGATCAGCCGGGTGATCAAAATTCGGCGCGTTCGGGCCGGCTTCGGAATAGTGATCCTCCTGGTGCTCGTACGCGTGTGGGTCGTACGGGTCGGTCCCGTCAGCCGGGGCGTTCAAAGCCGGTGTGCTCGCGTGGACCGGATTTGTGTCGGCGGTTTTCTTGCGTTCGTCCTCGTCCAGCGCGCGTTTGAATTCTTCCTCCACGCCCGAGGCGGCCTTTTTGAACTCTCGCATGGTCTTGCCCAACCCGCGGGCAAATTCGGGGAGTTTCTGTCCGCCAAAAAGCATTAGAACGATGACAAAAATGAGCATCATTTCCGGGCCGCCGAGCCCGTCGATGAATGCCAAGGGTGCGCAAACCATGTCCATGAAGTGAATGTGTCCGAGATTTCGGAAAAAGGTAGTGCGAATTTTTTCGCGTCACCGAACCGCGATACTCACCGCGAAGCGTTGGGTCTCGCCGGGAGGGACGAAGTGCAGGCCGATTTTGTGCTCGGGGGCGTTCGGAGGGCCCATCCACGGCTCGACACAATAATACGGCGAGTCGTCCGCATAGGTCCACGTGACAACCGTGGCAGTGGGGTGTGGCACTTTTGTGGTCCCCACCTGCATGACGACATCCCCCGGACGGTTCTTTTCGCCGAAGACGATCTCATTGTGGCGCAAGCCCGTGTGCAGCGTATCCACCAACTCAGGGTTGGCGAAGCTTTCATCGGGTTTCAGTTGCGGGCCGGAGACGAGAGCCCCGGTGGCGTCTTGACGAAGCCGCTTCGTGGCGGGGACGCGAATCATGTAGTCGCTGCGCGTTGTGCCCTCGCTCCAAGGCAGAGTGAAATAGAAATGATGTCCGGCTGACCAAGGCAACGGCTCGCGACCGAGATTGGTCAACGCGAACTCACAGGAGAGCCCAAAGGGCTCGAAACGATAGGTGACGGTATACTCGTAATCGTAAGGATAGCATTCGCGCGCCTCTGCGCCCGGCATGAACTGCGCGACGAAGCCGCGCGCATCGAGCCGCGTCACCTTGAAAGCTCCCTGCCGGGCGATGCCGTGCATTGGCATCGGTCGCCGTACGCCATCGGCGGCCCGCCAATAATGGATATCGCCGCGATCGAAGACGCGCGCGTTGAAGGGGAAAAGAATCGGGTTTCCGCCACGCACCTTTGCGAAATCTCCAAAGTCGGCATTTTCGGGCCAGTAAAGGACGTCACGGACCGAGCCGTCACCCAGCGTGATGTTCCAATTCATCAGCCGGGCGCCTTTTTCCGGCATCGCCAGAAAGGTGGATTTACCGACTCGCCAGCGAGTCAGGGTTTGGCCGGAATATGAAATCTTTTCCATGACCCCCGGTGATTAGCGGAACGGCGCCTGACGGCGCAAAGTTAATCCTCTCGGGACTTTCCGGTCACTTTTGGAAAAGTTGGCAGGTTTCCGGCATCGCGATGCTTGCGCCGAACGAATGAGGCACTACGGTCCGATTCTAATGCTTCGGCGGTTATCCCTTGGTTTAATCATTTTGCTGACTGCCATGATGGCAGGAATAGAGAGCCACGCTTCGGAAAAAAAGGCTGATACCGCGGCGCGCTCCGGCTCTGCGCCCGCGTCAGCGGAAAAGGAAAACGGCGCCGTCCGTTCGAATGCTGAACTCAGTGGATCGAAGACTTCGGTCGTGATCATCCCGGTCCGCGAGCAGATCGATTCGCCTTCGCTGTTTATCATCCGTCGCGGTTTGAAGGAGGCGATTGAGCAAAAGGCGGACGTGATCGTCCTCAATATGAAGACCCCGGGCGGAAGTGCCCAGACGACGCTCGAGATCATGGAGGCGTTGGATAAGTTTCCCGGCCGCACCATTACCTACGTCAACGACGAGGCGGGATCGGCGGGCGCGATCATCGCGGCGGTGACGGACGATATCTATTTTGCTCCGAATGGGGTGATGGGCGCAGCGGAGTTGATCTTTGGCACGGGTCAGGACGTGGGCGAAGGACTCAAACGAAAGATGAACAGCTACCTCGGGGCGAAGATTCGCGCGTTTTCCGGCGAGCAGCCGATGCGCTCGGATGTCCTGGAAGCGATGATGAATCCGGATTTCGAGCTGACGATTGACGGGAAGGTGATCAAGCCGAAGGGCAAGCTCCTGACCTTGACGGCCCGCGAGGCGATGGCCACCTACGGCGATCCGCCCGTGCCGTTGCTTGCGACCGGCATTGCGGAGTCGATCGCGGACTTGCTGCGGCGCGAATATGGAGAAAATGGATACACGGTGCGCGAACTTGAGGTCACTTGGTCGGAGCGCCTGGCGGTGTTCCTGCGGGCGCTCTCACCTATTCTGCTCGGGATTGGTCTCCTCGGGCTCTATTTAGAGTTCAAGACCCCGGGCTTCGGCGTCTTTGGCATCGCCGGGATCTGCTGTCTCGTCGTGGTTTTTCTGAGCAACTACGTCGCCGGGCTTTCCGGACACGAGCCGCTGCTGCTCTTCGCCGTCGGACTCCTGCTGGTGTTCATCGAGCTGCTGTTGTTTCCGGGAATCGTCTTCGTCGCGCTGACGGGAATGATATTGATGCTGGTTTCGCTCGTCTGGTCGATGGCGGATATTTGGCCGAATGAGCCCTTTCAGTTCAGCGGAGACCTTCTGTTGCTTCCGCTGCGCGATCTGCTTTTCGGCATCCTGGTGGCGATGGGTTTGGCACTCGCGCTGGCGCGTTTCATTCCCCGTAGTTCGTTCTTCAGTCAGCTCGCGGTGGGAAGTCCGGTGAGCGGCGCCGCTCAATCCGCCGGCTCAGCACCGGAGATCGGCGCCGTGGGATCCGCGCTGGTGGGGCGCACGGCGGTGGCGACCACGGGTCTCTATCCTGGCGGGCAGATCGAAATCGACGGCCGTCGTTACGAAGCGCGGTTGGAGGTGGGGTCGGCAGCGCCGGGGACGCGCGTCATCGTGCGGCGCAAAACAGATTTCGGTTTTCTTGTGGATCGTGAGGAAACCACCAGCTCATGACGCTCATCATCGTTTTATTTGCCGCGGGTGTGTTGTTACTTGTGCTCGAAGTGATTGTGCCGGGCGGTATCCTCGGTGTGGTCGGCGGCATTTGCATGCTGGTGGGCGTCGTGGTCGCATTCACGCAGTACGGAGCGAGGGGCGGTACGATCGCGACGCTCGCAGCCGTCGGCATCGTGAGTATCGCGCTCTATCTCGAATTTTTCCTGCTTCCTCGCAGTCGCCTGGCGCACAAACTCTCGATGAGCGGCACCATTTCCGGAACGAGCCAGCCCGTGGTCGGAATTCGTTCCGAGGTCGTGGGTCGTGAAGTGGTCGCAGTGACTGCGCTTGCTCCAAGCGGATATGTTGAACTGGATGGTCGTCGCTATGAAGCGTTCGCCCGGGATGGGCACACGCGCGCCGGAGAACGTCTCAACGTCATCGATCTGGATAACTTTCGTCTCATCGTGTCCAAACCTTCAACTTACGAAAAAAAATGAATCTGAGTCTGCCGTTAATCGCCGGTCTAGTTATCGTCGGCATCATCGTCCTGATCGTCGTGGCGATCATCTTCAGCCTCGTCGGGGCGTGGGTGAAAGCGCTCTTCAACGGCGCTCCCGTCGCGATGTCAAAGCTCGTGGCGCTCAAATTCGCGAGTATTCCCTACGGACTCATCGTCGATGCGCGCATCACCGCGGTGCGTGCCGGGATTGCGTTGGATGCCGACCAGATTGCGTCCCACTTTCAGGCCGGTGGTAACGTGGTCCCGACCGTGCAAGCTCTGATTGCTGCTCAGAAGGCCGGGATCGAATTGCAGTGGGACCGAGCCTGCGCCATCGATCTTGCGACCAAGGGGTCCGGTAAGAGCATCGGCGAGGCCGTCCGCACTTCGGTTGATCCCAAGGTGATCGACTGCCCCAATCCCGAGAGTGGCCGCACCACCATCGATGGCGTCGCCAAGGACGGCATTCAAGTAAAGGTGAGAGCCCGGGTCACGGTGCGCACCAATCTCGATCGCTTTGTCGGCGGTGCCAAGGAGGAGACCATTATTGCCCGCGTCGGCGAAGGTATTGTCACCACGATCGGTTCGGCCGAGAGTTATAAGACCGTGCTCGAATCACCGGATAGCATCTCGAAAGTGGTGCTCGCACGCGGCCTTGATGTTGGCACCGCGTTTGAAATTTTATCGATCGACATTGCCGACATTGACGTCGGCGAAAACGTCGGGGCGAAACTCCAGGAAGCGCAGGCCGAGGCCAATAAGAACATGGCGCAAGCCCAGGCGGAAATTCGGCGGGCGGCGGCTGTCGCTCTCGAGCAGGAAATGAAAGCGCGCGTGCAGGAAATGCAGGCGAAGGTCGTGGAAGCTCAGGCCCAAGTACCCTTGGCGCAGGCGGAAGCGTTTCGTTCCGGCCGCTTAGGCATCATGGATTTCTATCGGATGGAAAATGTCCAAGCCGACACGCAGATGCGTAGCTCCATCGCAAATCCCGAAGGTAAGAAGTAACGGAACTCAGGTTCCAAGCCCGCCGGTCTAAACCTGTGTCATTCCTATGATAGAGTGGATTCTCGAAAAACTTCCGGTTCTGATCTTCGTCGTCATTTTCCTCGGGCAGATCGTCCGGGGGATTCTGCGTTCGCGGAAGGATAATCCGGCGCCGGTGGCGAAGCCGGACGAGATGACGGCTCAGCGCCGGGCGCAGGAGATTCAGGCGGAGATCCGGCGAAAGATCATGGAGCGCCGGACTGGGGGAGGCGGAACCTTTACCGAATCCATGGCGCCGCGCGTCGAAACGCAGCTGGCGCCTCCTCCCATTATCCGGCGGGAGCTGACAAAAATGCCTGCTCCTTCCGGCAAGTCGATGAAGCGGACCTTCGAGGAGTTTGATCGCCGGGTGAAGGCGGAGCCTGTGCCCATCTCCCCGCTGATCGCTGAACGTCGAAATGCGGAGTTGGAGCGTCAGGAGCAGATTGCAGAGGACCTGCGTTCGGCGGAGGAAACACGGGTGATCGCTCTGCGGCGTGTCCGGCAGGCGGCGGAGGCCAAGGAACTCGAGGGGCGCTCTCTGAAGTCGTTGCGCACTGCCTCGAAGGGTCGACTCATGACCGATTTACGAGACCCGGAGAGTTTGAAGCGCGCCTTTGTTCTCCGCGACGTGCTCGGGCCACCCGTCGGACTGCGCTAAACCTAAATTCGGCATTTCAGATTAACCGCGGATAGACACCGATGACCCGGATAGAGAGAATTGCAGATCGAGGAGCACCTGACTTCCATTAACCCGCAAGGTGAAGTGCCCGAAATGCAATATGCCTTGGTAATCTGTGTCTATCTGTGAAATCTGTGGATCCAACTGCTTTTTAAGGCTAACGCGGTCCAAGCAGCGTCCTCCGCCGACTGCGAACGACCATCCTGCCCGATCACATTCGGCGTGAAGTGGCCCCGCTGCCGCCGGGCCCGCATATCGGTGGTTGCAAAGCCAGCCGAATCGCCGACGCTTCGCTGCTTATATTGTCATGTTGAAGAAAATTTTTGCGAAGCTGCGCAGTACATTCGCACCCTCGCCTGCCCCCAAGCCCGCTGCCACGCCGGCTGGGTCCGCTTCTGCCGCCAAGCCCGCCAGTGTGAAACCGGAGTCGCGTCGCGACGGCGGTTCCGGGCCGCGCCCCGCTCGTACCGGTGAGCCCGGAGGGCGCTCCCGCGGTCCACGAAGGGATGATGCTCATCCAGGTGGCGACGACCGCCCCCGGCGTGAATTTCAGGGTGAGGCCCGTCGCGGAGAAGGCCAGGGCCGCGGTGGCCAAGTTGGCCGCGGGTTTCAAGGACGTCGCGGCGAGGGCGGTGGTGGTCGGGGTCAGACCGGCGGGCGTGGCGGCTTTGGGCCGACGGAACGTCCCCGCAAGGACGATACGTTCGACCATCCGCGCAGCGCACCCGTCAAACCGGTGATTCCGGTTGATGTTCCGAAAATGGACACGGCCTTCACGGCCTTGGGGCTCAGCGATGCCCTCGCTTTCGGCGTGCAGGAAATGGGCTATCTCGAGCCGACTCCGATTCAAAAAGGCGCGATCCCGATCGTGTTGCAGGGTGGGGATGTGATCGGTTCAGCGCAGACCGGCACGGGCAAGACCGCGGCTTTTGCGTTGCCGATCATTCAGCGGCTTGGCGGCCACGGCGCTCTCCGGTGTTTGATCCTGGAGCCCACGCGCGAACTCGCGTTACAGGTCGAAGATGCCTTCCAGAAGTTTGCGAAGTTTACCGATCTGCGGGTGACGATCGTTTACGGCGGTGTCGGCTACGGCAAGCAGGTCGAGGACTTGCGTCGCGGCATGGATATTCTGGCGGCAACGCCGGGTCGGTTGCTGGATCATTTGGAGCAAGGGAACTGTTCGCTGGATGACATTGAAATCGTCGTGCTTGACGAAGTGGATCGCATGCTCGACATGGGATTTTTGCCGGACGTGCGCCGGATCGTGCAAAAGTGCCCGAAGGCCCGGCAGACACTGTTTTTCACGGCGACCCTTCCTCCCGAGTTGGAGCAGCTCGCCGGTTGGGCGCTGAACAATCCCGTAAAGGTGGAAATCGGGCGGCAGCGGTCGCCTGCGGAAACCGTCTCGCATGCCTTTTACCCCGTGGTGGCGGCGCAGAAATTTGATCTTCTGCAACTCCTCCTTGAGCAAACTGAATTCAAGAGCGTGCTGATTTTCTCCCGCACGCGCATGGGCGCCGATCGCATCGCGCATCGGCTGCAGGGCAGCGGACATTCCGTCGGCGTGCTTCATTCTGATCGCAGTCAACGCGAACGCATTGAGGCCTTGGACGGTTTCAAGAGCGGCAAATTTGAAGTGCTGGTTGCCACGGACATCGCGGCGCGCGGCTTGGATATCGCGGGTGTCTCCCACGTGATCAATTACGACGTGCCGGAGAATGCCGAGGACTATGTCCATCGCATCGGCCGGACGGGACGGGCGCAAGCCACGGGTGATGCGTTTACCCTGGTGACCGAGGAAGATGTGCGCGACGCGCGGTCAATCGAGCGCTACATGGGGCTCGCCGTGGAACGAAAGAAAATCGAGGGCTTCCCTTATATTTACTCGGCGCTCTTTGATGAAAAGGCGCTGGCCGATACGGCCGCGGCTGCCGCCAAGCCGACCAGCCGATTGCACCGCGGGGTTCGCCGCGGGTAATTCGGATCGGCTTCGGCCCCGGTGTTCGGGGCTCGGCGAGGGGATCTGTTTCCCTTGCGTGAGCGTTCGGGAGCCGCCCGCGCGCTTTTACGGCGCGAAGGCCACGTCGTCGTCCGTCCACATTTTCCGATCGGGGCCGGCGCTGCGAATTTCCATCCGCGTTGCACTCTCGGCATGAAAGAAAAACGGTGTGCTCCAGCGGTCCACCAGTTCGCCTTCGCGATTAATTGCCGGATGATCGGCCGGAACAAGTGCAAGCCGGAGCGGATTCTTCCCGGCTAAGGCAGCGGTGATCTCTGCGTTGGTTCCCGTCGGGTTTCCCGTCTGGAGGAAGTTGCTCTGAAACGTTCCTACGATTTCAGCAACGAGGCGCAGGTCGCGATGAATGTCACTCGCCGGTGCGTTGAGTTCGTCCGCCAGCGTAGAGCGTTCTGCGGCCGCTGCGCCAGCGCCTTCGGCCCGGGCCGGCGAAGAACGCGAGGCTGACGCGGGACTCAGAGCGCTGCCCGCGGGCTGTGATTCGGGTGCGACGGCGGTTCGTTTCGCCATCCGTGAGACCACGGTCCACAGCGCGAGGACGATAAGCAGCAGGAGGATCAGGGAGACAGCACGTTTCACCGTGGAGTAAACAAGCTGAGCCATTCAGTCCGCGCAAGCTTCCGGGGGTGAGACAGACATTCCTGTCTGTCTTCTGCTCAGGAGGAGGCTAGTCCAAAATCCAAAACGGCCACGCACGTTCAATGAACCTAAATTCAGCAGTTTATTTAACCACAGATTACACGGATGAGCACGGATACGGAGGATTACTAAAGAAGAGGCACCTAGCCGTAATTCACCCGCAAGGTGAAGGGTCTGTCATTTATAATGCCTTGGTAATCTGTGCTTATCTGTGGAATCTGTGGCTTCAACTGCATTTTCCAGGATGAATCAATCCGCACTGACAAATGATCCACTGAACGGCAGGAGGGAACAGGCAGGAATGCCTGTTTCACTTTGGTTAGCCCACCGCCGCAAGCTCGGCGGTGATGAGTTCATTGGCGCGCGCTTTGGCATCGATCAGCGGCACCTCGCCTTTATCCAGTTTTGCGATGAAGCGCTTTTGTGCGAGGTAGTCCTTATTGATCACTCCTGCTTTGCTTTGCAGCATCCGCCACGCTTTGCGCCGCTCCACGGCGAAGAGCACCATCTGCCGCGAAACCGAGTAGAATTTGATCTTACCGTTTTGCTCCGACTTGATATAACAACCGAAGTTCGGGGCGAAGCTCCGATGGTTCGCATCAAAGACCCGACGATGAATGACATCATCCTGCGTGATGAAGAGCAGCATATCATCCAACGCGACCAGCTTGGCGGCCTCCTCTTCCTTGATCGACTTCACATGCTTGCGGAAGCGGCCTTCGGTGAGCGCCCAATGCGCCACACTGAAGTTATATTCTTCCCCGTTGCTGGCGAATTTCGTCCGCCACCAATCGCGATCCATCGTGGGATTCCCTTTCAGATCAAAGGCCTCCTGCGACGTCTCGCCTTTGCGCGGATTGAACACGAACTCCGGCATTCCGCGCGCGTCGCGAACGAGCTTCGCCTGATCCGCACTCATGTTATCGGCCACGGCATGCTCCGGTTGACACGTGGTATAGCACTGGAAAAACGCGGTGCCGCGATACTCCAGGCCATCGAGGATCGCCTTATATAGTTTGGCAGCGTTGGCCATCGACACTTGCGCCACGAACGGCGAGCCGTGTCCACTCGTGAACGCTTCCGCTACGTTCTTCTTTTCGATCAACTTGCCCTGCGAGGCGATGCCGAACTGGTTCATGTCATAGCCGCCGAGCATCGTGGATGAATCGGAATTCTGTCCGCCGGTATTGGAGTAAACCTGCGTGTCGAGCATCAGCATCTTCACGTTCGGACGGTTCTGAAGCACGACTTTGGAGACGTTCTGGAACCCGATATCGCCGAGTGCGCCGTCACCGCCGATGACCCAGACTTTCGGTAGCTCGCGAATTTCCTGCTCCGTCATCAACGAATCATCGAGATGGGTGAACGTGAAATAATCCGCCTCCGTCGCGACGTTCTCCACCCGTTCCAAAAGTGCGTCCGCGAGACGCTCCGGCACGACGGAGCGACGCGCATGATTGATGATCGTCGACTCGGCCATCAGCCACGAGATGGTGGCCCCGTCCTGGAAGAGTGAGTTCATCCAGGGATACGGATGCGGATTGGACGGCGGCGTGGAGCCATAAACCGTATTACAGCCCGTGCTGGCGCCCATCATCATCACGGACATGCCGTTCGCCTGCCGGCCGTCCACCGACTGGAGGTCCTTGTGATTGAAGGCGTCCTGACGCATCACCGTCGCGAGTCCGTTGATGATTTGCTCATCGGTGATCCGACCGTGCTGCGTCTCGTAGTCGGCAATCCGCCGGGCGGTGTCCTCATCGTTTTCTCCACCCAGACCGAGAATGACGTGGGCGAACGTCTTCCGGAATAATTCATGTTCCTGCGGATGTCGGCCCAGGATCGCCTCGAGCCGGACCATGCCTTCCTTTTCCAATCGATCGGCCTTCCCGCGCAGCCGGTCGGCTTTCTTATGATACAGTGGACGCATATACGCCTCGGTCACGCTGGCGGCCGCCCGAAGGATGCTCTTTTCCCCACAGCCGGCGCACGCGCCGTCGCCCGAGACGAGCGCTTCGTAGTTGCGCCGGACCATCAGGTGATTCCGCAACGCGGCCTCGCGCGAGTTCGCGGCGTCGCTATCATTATAGAGACCGAGGAATTTTTGTGGCGTATCCGGTAGCAGCCTCGAAAACACCTGGGCCGTGGTCAGTTCGGCGTTGAGCTGCTCGGTTTCGCGAGTCATACGCAGGGCGTCGTGATCGCCGCAGACTTGCACGCATTCACCGCAGCCTTTGCAGAGGTCGGAGACAAAGATCGAGAACAGACCGCCCGCGCCCGGCGTTTTGGCTTCGAGGGAGCGAAAGATCGCCGGAACGTTGTTATAGGCGATCGGCAGCTTGTCCATGATGCCGATCAGCTCGGCCTTGGCCCTTTCCGAAACACCCGGCAGCGCGGTCACCTCGTCACGAATGATGTCCTTGAACGGCAGCTTCGCCTTGGCCTTCACCGCTTCGTTCATGCGGGCTCGGGCGCGTTGTTCCAGTCCGACGAGCTCGGCACCGAAGGCCCGCCGATCAGCGACCTCGGTAACATAGTTGTTGATCGCGGTCTTGAGTACCGTCGTGACTTCCTGCGCGGTGTTAGGGAGCGCGGTGTCGGGACAGGCGGTGATGCATTCCATGCACTGCGTACAGTTTTCCGCAATATACACGGGCGTCTCGCGTCGGGCGACGTACTTGGATTGGGTCGCTCCGGTGCCGGCTCCCATGATACCAACGGACGCGAGGGCGCCCGCCGGCTGATGGTAGCCAAGGCCGCTGCGGTATTCAGAATCGAATTTCGCGAGCGTCTGCAGAGGCGCGCGGGCGGCCTGTTCCGGCGGCATTGCGATCGACGAGCAGCCCGCGGCACTGCAACCTGCGGTGGGGATGATGGCGTGATCGCCAATGGGCTTCAGCAACGGGTTGCGCATCGAGGAACGGTCGGCATCGTCCGCGCGCCCGTACTTGATCTCGGTGACGCGTGAGAAGCCTTCGTTCATCACCGTCATGTTCGAAACGACGACGGCTTCACCGAAGCGTCCGAATTTTTTCACATACTGTTTGTGAACGACGTTTTGAAACTGATCCTCCGTGATCCCGAACGTCTTCAGGAACGGCGAAACGCGGAAGAATCCGCCGAGAAACGAATTTCCCTGCATGCGCAGTTGCAACTCCGTTTGGGTCGTCGCCTTGCGCGCTATATCAAAACCGGGAAGAATGAAGATGCGAATGTTATTATCCGCAATCCATTGCCGGTATTTCACCGGCACCCGTTCCCACGCAATTTCGGGCGACTCGTTGGACTCCCAGACGAGACTTCCTCCTTTTTTCAAACCTTCGAGTGGGTTGGTGTGAGTAAATGCTTTCGGGTCACAGCACAGCACCACGTCCACGTGATTCAGCTCACAGTTCACTTTGATCGGCGAAGGCGCGACCGTGAGATAGTAGTTGGTCGGCGCGCCTTTTTTCTCCGATCCGTATTTGGGGTTGGCCATGACATACACCTTCTCGACGAGAAACCCGTCGGCATCATACGTTGGGTTTTGCTCGGAAATAAACGTCCCGAGATCACCAATAATGGAGCCAAGATTCTTGCCCGTTGTAATCATGCCCCAGCCTCCGATCGAGTGAAAGCGAACCGCGATCACGCCCTCGGGTAACAGCGAGGGTGTATCCTTGCTGATCACGGCGTAGGGGTGATCCACGCCGAGGACGAAATACGTTTCGCCATCCCGGGCGGTCCGCCCGTCCTTGCGCGCTGTCTGGCCAACGACAAATTCGTACGCCCCCAAGGTGTGTTCGGGCCGGAAGTCACGGGAGCCGATGCCATAAGCGCCGCGGAAGAGGCGCGGTGTTTCCTCAGGTGTCAGGGCCGGCAACGGACCGGACCCGAATTTCGCGGCTTCGTTTGCTTTTCCGAGGGCGACGCGGATATCGCGGGCGAGCGGATTATCACCGGACAACCCCTCATCGGTGCGCTCCAGAATAATCACGTTCTTCTTGCCGCGCAGTGCGTTGATCACGGCTGCCTCGGGGAACGGGCGGATGACGTTGATATGAATGGAGCCAACCTTGGCCGCGCGTTGCTCCCGGAGATAATCGCAGGCGGCCTCGATGTTATCCGCGGCGCAACCGAGTGAGATGAAGACGGTATCGGCATCCTCCGTGCGGTATTCGTGGATCAGGCCGTAACGCCGGCCGGTCAACGCGCCGAATTCCGCGAAGGCCGTCTCGAGCATCGGCAGAATGTGCTCATTGAAATTGTTCCGACGCGCGACGACGCCGTTCATGTGGTGCTCCTGATTCTGCACAGGCCCGAGGAGCACGGGGTTCCGCAGATCGATCATCTGCGGAACGCGTCGGCGGGTTGGGCCGAACAGTTCGCGTTGGGCCGGAGTGGGACACGGGATCTGGTCGTCGACCGCGCCGAGGAACTCGCGGAGAAACTCGGCCTCGGGCGCGAGGTACATGCGCTCGCTGTGCGTGGTGAGCATGCCGTCCTGGATGTTCATGCCCGGGTTGAGCGAGAGTTCGTTGACCTTGCGCAAGATGATTCCCTGATCCGCAGCTTGTTGCGCGTCCTTGGCGATCAGCATCGTCCACCCGGTATCAAGGGCGGCGTTGAAATCATCATGACCGCAATGAACGTTCAGGGCGTGCTTGGTCAGGGCGCGTGCCCCGACCTCCAGGACCATGGTGGAGAGTTTTCCCGGAGCGTGATAATACTGCTCCATCGCGTACACGATGCCCTGGCCGGAGGTGAAATTGACCGTGCGGCGACCCGTCACGGCATAGGCGGTGGCGCCCCCTTGGGCGGCGTGCTCACCTTCGGTTTCCACGGCGACTTTTTGCTGCCCCCACACGTTGAGTTCGCCCTGCGCATAGGAGGCTTGATAGATTTCCCCACCTTCCGTGGACGGCGTGATGGGATAGAATACACCGCCCTCGGTAATCCGCGTTTCAACGTATTGCGTGACCAGCTGGTTGCCGTTGCACGTAACACGAATACCTGGGTATTTCGGCTTCGCATGCGCTGCCGGGTTCGGCATCGGCGCCACGTCCGAATTGGAAATCAGTTTCGACGCAGGGGCGGACTCACCGGCAGCGGAAGTGCTCATAGGGATAACAGCTGGGGCGCGAGAGGGGCGCGTTGAGGGGGGAGAGCGCGATGAGGGGGAGTCGCGCTCGGAAAGCAATGAAGTCAATGGCGGGATCATTGCAATGGCGCAAAGATATTTCACCCGCGAAGACGAGATTCGTGCGTCATCAATCCCTTGCGGGGCCTCCTTATAGGGAAATCCGCACCCTGGTCGCGTGCCGGAAGCTTTTTGTGAACGGCATATAATCCGGATTATCGTCCTTTTCGGCCAGGATTTCGTCCCACCGATCAAAGCGCGTCAGCGGCGCGACCAAGAGGGGACCGAACTTCGAGATCGCCCCTTCCCGGGTCAAGCCACGCTGCTTCGTACCTTTTTTGCCCACCGTGACGCAAAATTGTGGCCGGGGAAAAGTGAGAGGAACACGCTGTCGCGATGAGATCCTTCACTCAAAGTAGGAACGCCGAAATGCTCGCGGCGGTGGAACGCCGAGAGCCGCAGCCGACGAGTTATCCGGCACCGGTGGCGGTCTGGCAGTTTGGAGACGACCTCACGTTTGTCGGCCTGTCGGGAGAAGTGGTGGTCGACTTCGTACCCTTGATCGAGAAGGCAATCGGCCCTCTCCCAGTGTGGATCAGCGCGTACTGCAACGCTGTGTTTGGCTACATTCCTTCGGCGCGGGTGGTGGCGGAAGGCGGTTATGAAGCGCGTGGGATCTATACCATCAACGGCTTGTTCACCGCCGAAGCGGAGAGTGTATTGGTGGACAAAGTACGTGAACTCAGTGTGCGCGCGGGCCGCAAGCCGGTGCCTTGACGTGGGAGTGGTCCATTCGTCTCGGCGTGGTTCTCACGGGCGCCCGGACCGCTCCCGGGTTCACGACAACTCGCGTGCAGGCCTCACCGACCTGCGCCCACCGGTGCGTTATCGATACGTTATATTTTTGGCACCCGAATGGTGCTGATCATCGCGCTGCCGCTGAGCAGATAGAGGAGCGACACGGGATGGAGCACCGCGCCACCGAGGGTCCATTGGCCGAGCCAGAGATTGGCGCCGATGCGGTCTTGCGAGTAAAGTACCGCGAGGAAAGCCACCAGCGCAACGCTCGTGGGAATGGGGGTACCTTCGAAGTACTTTACCTTGCCGCTATCGTCCGCGAGCGCATCAGAGGTGGCGTTGAAACGCGCCAGGCGGCTGATCCCGCAGACCACGAAATAGAGCAGGATCGCGACATCGAGCGCTCCCCGCAGACCCATGGCAAAGCCGAGCGCTGCCGGGGCCATTCCAAATGAGATGACGTCGGCGAGCGAGTCGAGGTCAGCGCCGAGCAACGACGTATTTCTTCGCCACCGCGCCACCCGCCCATCCGCGAAATCGAAGAGGAGCGCGACGGGCAGCAGGATGATGCCTACGACGAGCCAACGATCCTCTGCGGTGACCAGGTATTGCATGGCGGCGAGCACGGAGCCGCTGCCGCAAAGGCCGTTTCCCAAGGTCAGGAAATCCGCCAGCACGAACGAGCGGATCATGGAAAAGCGGCGTCGCTTCAAGGGCGGATTCGGTTCGGTGGACACCATTCCTTATAGTATCCCATCCGCGGAACACGTTCCGCATGGCAGAGCTACGAATTCTTTCTTTAGGATGGGGTCGGGCGAAGGCCCGGCCGTGCTCGCGGCGACGTACGAACGGGATGGCCGCTGCTCTTGTCCACTTCGCCGCGCAAAGCCAACTTCAGACTATGGCGCGCGCCCTGATGTCAGGGTGCGGTGGCGGCCAGCCGTGTGATCGTGTTGCCAACGGCTTGAACTTTGCGGCGGAAGATTTTGTCGCCGTTGGTCACGTAGAGATATTCCCGGTTCGGACCGGAGGGCACGCAGCTGGTGAGCGGCTTGTCCAATTGCGGCTTGATTAAAACGCCGCAGAGCCGACCGGTGGGATCGAAGACTTGCAGCCCCACCGCCGAGGTTACGTAGTAGCGACCGAGGGTGTCGCTGGTCATGCCATCCCCACGTGACGCCTTTTGATACGGGGGTGGTTCGTTGAATTTGAATTCGCCCTTCGGGTCGATGGGACGGCGCAAGGTCATGTACGGGCCCTTGGCATCCAGCGTGCCATGATCGGGCGAAAGCGTGATGCCATTTGGATTCAACAGGCCAGTATCGGCGGCTCGTTTTTCCTTCGTCTTTGTATCCAGAAAGGTGATCTGTTTTTTCCCGGTCTCGGTAATATAGATGTGGCCGTGATGCGTGACGACCAAGTCATTGGGCTGAACGTCCTCGGACATGATCGCGATCGCACCCGTGGCCGGAGTGATGGCAATCACGCGACGCTTCGCTCCCTGGCAAGCGTAGAGCCGGCCATCGGGGCCATACTTCATGCCGCCTACGCCTTCATCGCTGAGTTTCGTTTTCGTGCCGTCCGGTGCGATTCGATACACGCCGGCCGCGGGCGGCCGCATGTCGGAGAAATAAAAGTTGCCAGCCTCGCCCGTACAAGGGGCGTCGGCGAACGCGAGGCCCTCGATTACGGGCATCCAGCCTTCACCTTCGATCAGGAGGCGGTGCAAGGTCATGTCTACAGCGAGGTCGCCTTTGGTGACGATTTGCGGGATGTGTTTTTCCTTGCGCCAGAGCCAACGCAGGGCGTCGGGGAAGATCGAACCGCCAGATAGATCCAACGGCAAAATGGGTCACCCCAGGCGTCGCACACGGTTCACGCGTGGACGCCTGAGGCATTGAGGACGCTGAGAGCGTCCGGCCACCGTGGCGAAATACCTTCACCGCCGGCGACCGTCGAGAAACCCAACTAACTTTATGCTGGGACTGGGTACTCGAACACGGTCTTGCGAACGGCACCATCGGGAAGGGCGACTGCGAACTGGAGGAATCGCGAGCGTGACTTGAGCACTTTCGCGACCTCGGTCTGCGGCCAGTATATACGGGAGAACGCCGAAAGTTTCTCGGGCTTTCCACTCATCGCTCCCAGTTCGACTGCTTTCTGCGCGTCAGGATCTGAGTGCCGCGCTTTCACCTGAATGAAAACATCGACGTCGCTCATTCTGACAGCGGCGGTGAGATAACTGCAGAAGCCAATGAGGAGCCACGCGCCTTCAAACGGGCTGGCCGTCGTCGAGGGCTGGCGTATCCGAGGCGCGGATGCGAAGATCAGCGTCGAGCTTGGGAAGAAGACGCTGAAGATCGGAGAGAAGCGCGCGACGGTCGACCATGAGAATGGGCTAATTTCGAGAATCGCGCAGGTAATTGAAGAGACCGAATCCGGTGGACGATTCGTCGAGCGCGCCCGTTTTGCGGAAATACGTGTGCGATTCCTCAAACGAGCCAAACGGCATGCGAGAGTTGATGTCGATGAGCTTGTGGGCGAAGGCCACATAGGCGTCGGCGTCTCCACGAAGGGTGAGCGCCTCGAGCACCGTCAGGTAGTCGGTGCGCAGGGAAGTGGGCAGAATCAGGCGCGCCTGACCGGCGGCTTCGAGTTCGGCATTCATGCCGAGGCGGCAGATGCGGCCATTGCCGTCGTTGAAGGGGTGAACTTCGGCGACGAAAAAGAGGGCATAGAGCGCGCGGGCGCTGGGCGAGGGCAGGTCGCGGATCGGGACCCAGCCGCGGGCGAGCGTTTCTGTGACCAGCTCGGGAGCGACAAAGACGCGGGCACCAAACTCATTGTTCTTCTTCTTGAAAACGCCGGGCTCAATCGCGAGGCGGCTGGCCATCATGCGCGCGTGGCGGCGCTTGAGCAGGTACAGCAGATGGGGAACGTCGCGGGGCACTTCGCCGCTGATGTTGGGATCGATGATCAGGCGGTAGGTCTCCCGAATGTCATGAGCATCGTCGGGACGCTTTTGCTCCAAGACTCGGGCGGGGTCCTGATCGTAAACGATGACGCGGGCCTCATCCACGGTGAATTTGGTGCCCTCGATGAAGTTGGAAAAATAGGCCTCCCAAAAGGCGCGAAGCTCGAGTTCCCGGACCGCTGGCCGACGTAGTTCGGCGAAGGTTTCGGTTGCGAGGCGGGCGTGAAGGCGGCGGAAGAGCCGGATGCGCTCGGGATCATAGGGATGCCCGGAGGCGCGGGCGCGCGCCAGGTCTGTGGTCAGGCGATAAGCTGAGGGCCGGCCTTGGAGGGCCGTCGCCAGTGCGTCGAGCTGCTGTTGCTCGCGGGTCCAACCGTGCTGGGCGGCGAGAGTGGCGGCTTTCTTGCCGCAGTGTCTCCAGCCAACTCAATCCATAGGTGCGGAGATGGCGATCCAGCCAGTGCTCCAGCTCCTCAAGCGCATCCATCACGGCAATGTCACGCGGCGTCGCCGACGCATAGAACGCCGGGAGATCGCGCCGTGCCGCCGCCAGCCGATTATCTGCGTCTTCGTAAGGTATCGGTTCGTTTGCCAGATTCGTTGAGTTACCCGCTCTCTGCGTCGGACGCAAGGAACGCTCGATTCGGCGGTCCCTCCGGGGTCAGCCAAACGCGAGGGTCAGCGTGAGCGATAGTCGTTCCAACTACCAAGAACACGTTCAAATGCATCGCATCCGCTTGCTTCCAATGTGGCATGCGCATTGCGTCATGAACCTCGCCCACGCGCCTCCCCTCATGCGGACCTTCTTCCGGTTAAATGCGTCTTCCTCCCATCCTCCGGCCATCATGATACTTCCTTCCTTCCGATTCCTGACCGCACTTTTCACGATGGCATTAGCTGTGCCGCACGACCTGCCCGCCGGTTTGGACTGGCCGGGCTGGCGCGGGCCGGATCGCACCGATGTTTCGAAAGAAACCGGACTGCTGAAATCATGGCCCGAGGGCGGACCCAAGCGCGTCTGGCTCTACGAGAATGCCGGCAGCGGCTACTCGGGTCCCGCGATCGTGGCCGGGAAGTTCTTCACCTTGGGCACGCGCGACGGCAACGAGATCCTCCTCATCCTCGATGCCAACACGGGCAAGGAGCTTCGCGTGGTCAAACTGGGAGACGTACTCGACAACGATTGGGGGGACGGCCCCCGTGGTACGCCCGCCGTCGACGGGGATCGCGTCTACGCCCTGAGCGGGCGGGGTGATCTCGTTTGTATCCAAATCGCGGATGGAAAAGAACTCTGGCGCGTAACGATGAAAAGCCTCGGCGGCGCCTTGCCAAAATGGGGCTACACCGAATCCGTGACAGTCGATGGCAACAAGGTGCTCTGCACGCCCGGCGGTTCCAAAGGAGCGATTGCGGCACTCGACAAACTGACCGGCAAAGTCATCTGGCAAAGCAAGGAATTCACCCCGCCGGCGCACTATTCCTCGATTGTACCCGCGACGATGCATGGCGTCGCACAATACGTACAGCGAACGGAAACCAAGGTCGTCGGCATCAAGGCCGATGACGGCAAGCTGCTCTGGGAAACTTCATTTCCAGGACGAACAGCCGTGATCCCAACTCCGATCGTCCGGGACAACGAGGTCTACGTCACCGCGGGGTACGGCTCAGGTTCCAAGATGGTCCGGATCGGCCCGGGCCACGAGGTCACCACCGTCTACGAAAACAAGGTCATGAAGAACCATCACGGCGGCGTGGTTCTGATTGGGGACTATTTATACGGGCATGCCGACCCAGGTTGGGCGTGTCAGGATTTCAAGACCGGTGAAGCGGTCTGGATGCATCGCGGCTTCGGCAAAGGCGCGGTTGGCGCGGCCGACGGCATGCTCTACGCCGTGGAAGAAGTCAGCGGCGCCGTGGTGCTGGTCGAGGCCTCGCCCAACGGATGGCAAGAGAGCGGCCGGTTTACGCTCGATCCGCAAACGAAGATCCGCAGTGCCCGCGGGCGCATCTGGACCCATCCGGTCATCAGTCACGGCAAACTGTATCTGCGCGACCAGGACATCATCTATTGCTACGACGTCCAAGCGCCATGAGCGCGACTTCCTGTTTATATAGGCTGTTGTTTGCGCCGGGGCACTGGAGCAATGACGCCCTCTCGGCGCGATCGCTCGTCACGATCCGATTCGGTTAACGACCGAGTCGGTAGAGATGGGTTTTTGAACGCACAAACAGCGCCTTCCCTGCTACCGCCGGTGAAGCCATGAAGCCGGCTTCGAGTTTGTTTTCTGCGAGCACTTTGAATTCACGGCCCGCTGCGATCACGGGGCAGTGACCGTTCTCATTGAAAAAATAGATCCGGCCATCGGCGTAAATGGGAGAGGCGGAATAGTTGCCCAGACCGGGTAGACGCTCGCGCCAGATGAGCTCGCCCGTTTTGGCTTCCAGACACGACACGATACCGGTGTCCTGATGGATCATGAAAAGGAGGTCGCCGACCAGCAGCGGCGACGGGCGATTCGGCACATTGGTTGTGGCCTTCCAGGCCACATGGGTGTCGGTGACCACACCGGCGCCGCCGAGCTTCACCGCCCAGAGTTCCCCTCGGGCCAGGCCCGTCGCGGTGAAGACCATGCCGTGTCCATAGACCGGGCACACGGTGCCGGAATGGTGTTTATTCTCCTCCACCCGCCAGAGCTCCCGCCCGGTCGCGGGATCGTAGCAGTACGTCGCCTTCGATCCTGCACTCAGCAGGTAGGGCTGACCCTCGTGGGTAATAACCAGAGGCGTCGAAAATGCCTTGCGAAAGTCGCCATCACGGAGCGGCTTGCCTTCGGAGGTAAGGTCCTGGAAATCGACGGAGCGATCCGTTTTCCACACCGTCTTCCCGTTGTTCTTATTCAGCGCGATGATATATTGCTGGTCCGCACCATCGAAGTGGAGGATCAGCAGGTTCCCCCAGAGCGTCGGAGAGGAGCCGGCCCCGCGCCAGTGATTGCACTCCAGGTCCCGACGTTCCCAAAGCACGCGGCCTGTCTTTGGATCAAGGCACGCTGTTCCCGGGGAACCAAACGTTATATAGACGCGTCCTTCCTCGATCACAGGCGTCGGCGAACCATAACTATTAAACCGATCCGCATATTGCGGCTTTTCGACGTCGAACAGTTTTAGGTCATGGAGAATTTTTCCAGTGTCACGATCGACCGCGAGGGCGAAGAGCTCGCGCCCGTCCTCGGTTGCCGTCGTGAGCCAGACTTGATCGCCCCACACCACCGGTGAAGACCATGCTTTGCCATGAAGGGGCGTCTTCCAGGCGACGTTTTCCGTTTCGCTCCAGATCAACGGAAGGCCGACCGACTGGGAAATCCCCTGCCCTGTCGGACCACGAAACTGGGGCCAGTTCTCCGCCGCACGCGCCGGCAAGGCGACAAGGAACGAGATCGCGAGGAGCAGCGGACCGAATGGGAAACGGGAGATTTTGAGCATGACGGGGGGGCGGAAGGACGAGTCACGTAAGGGGTGCGCACGGTTTGCCGCGGATACGGGTCGGAACGCAACAAAAACCACGTGACGAAACCATCTCTCCCACCACGCGGACCCTTGCGCGCTCCTTTTATAATGACCGGCGTTGAAATGGGTCGGTTTTAGGCATCGATTTCATGGGACCCCCTCAGGCTCATGAAAAAAATCACCCTTCTGTTCCTCGCGGTCCTGGCTCTCGCCGGACTGTCGGCCCAAACCTCCAGTCCCTATCTCGCGCTGGGGCCGATGATCGGGCACACCGCCCCAAACGACACCCGCATCTGGGCGAAGGCCTCGCAGGCCTCCCGACTCGCCGTCCGGATCGGCCTCGATGCCGATCTCATTAACGCGCGTATCGTCAACGGACCCGCGCTCGGTCGGGAGAGCGACTTCATGGGCCATGTCCTCATCACCGGGCTGCAGCCCGCGACCACGTATTACTATACGGTCCTCCTTGACGGACAGCCGGCCATGGTGCGGCCCCATCCTTCCTTTACAACCGCGCCCGCCATTGGCGAGGCCGGACGAACCCGGATCGCGTTTTCCTCATGTGTCGGTCGCAGCGGCTTTCAAACCGCGGCGATCTGGGCAGAGATGTCGGCGCGCACGCGTTTCGACCTGTTGTTGATGTTGGGCGACAATCACTATGCCGATTCAACCGTGCCCGAGGTCCAACGCCGCGCCTACTACGACCATCGCAGCGCCCTCGGTTACGCCGAGATCACGCGTCGGGTTCCCACGTATGCGATCTGGGATGATCACGATTACGGCCCGAATGACTCCGATCGAACCGCGAAGGGAAAAGAAGTTTCGCTGCAAACCTTCCAACAGTTCTGGGCGAATCCCAGCTACGGCCAGCCCGATGATCCCGGGGTCTATTTTAAGTTATCCCGCGGAGAGATCGATTTCTTCATGCTCGATAATCGGTATCACCGCTCCCCGAACATCGCCCCTGACGATGGCACCAAAACGATGCTCGGGGCGGCCCAACTGGCCTGGCTGAAACGCGAGCTGCTCGCGTCGAAAGCCAAAGTGAAGTTCATCGCCAGCGGCAGCGAATGGGAGAAGAACGGGCACCGCGACTCGTGGACCAGCTTTCCGCGCGAGCGTGATGAGATCTTCGGATTTTTGAGCGAGCACGATGTGCCGGGCGTGATTTTTCTCTCGGGGGACCGGCATTTCACCGGCGCGTACCAAATTAATGGACGCTTCATCGAGGTTACCTCGGGGCCGCTCGGCGCTCCCACCACCAACGGTATTAACAAACCCGATATGTTTCTCAACTTGGTGGAAGGCACGATGGGTTCGGTGTTCGACGTCGATACAACCGGCGCCGTGCCGAAAGTAACGCTGGAGGTCTATCGCGGGGGCGGCGGCAAGATCCACGAGCGCACCTTCACGTGGGACGAGATCAACGGCCGCACCAGGATTCCCACGTTGCCGCCCTCACCGCCGCAACCGCCCAAAGCCACACCGAAGAAGAAATGATCACCCGCTCTGAACCACGCGTTTCGAGGGAATTTCGAAGCTCCGGAGTTGAATCGAAGACAGATGCGGGAACGACCAGCCACCGCGATTCCTCAGCTCTTGTTTCACTCGGTTACCCTCGGTAGAGTCCTTGATTGGCCAAACGTGGTGTGAACAGATCAAGTTTTCCAAACCTCAGATTTTTTAACCGCTGATTACGCCGATCTCGCGGATAAGACCGAGAATACCTTCAACTATCCGCTCCATCCGCGAAATCTGCGGTTGATCGATATCTGAACCTCAACGGCCTGCAGCACCGCCTCGCTGAGAATAGATCGATGTCGCGAATAGGCTGAGTTTCAAATACGGACAAACTCCATCCCCGCCTAGACTCGGACGGCTTTTCGGCGAAGGGTAACTCCCTGTGTCCCTATCCGATCTTCCTGCTCCGATCCGTCCCGCTGATCCGTCGTCAGATCCCGCCGGCTGGCGTTTGGAACACTCCTATGCGCAGTTGCCGGCCTTGTTTCATGTCGCCGTCGCGCCGACGCCCGTACGCGCGCCGCGGCTCGTCGTGTTGAATCGTCCGCTGGCCGAGTCGCTGGGTTTGTCGAGCAACCCACTGGCGGACGACGAGGAAACAGCGGCGCTTTTCGCGGGCAACCGCCTGCCGCCCGGCTCGGTCCCACTGGCGCAGGCGTATGCAGGACATCAATACGGACACTTCACCACGTTGGGCGATGGACGGGCGATCCTGCTCGGCGAGCAGATCACGCCTCGCGGCGAGCGCTTCGACATCCAACTCAAGGGATCGGGCCCGACGCCGTTTTCCCGACGCGGCGATGGCCGGGCAGCACTGGGTCCGATGCTGCGCGAATATATCATCAGCGAGGCCATGCATGCGCTCGGGGTGCCCACGACCCGCAGCCTGGCGGTCGCCGCCACGGGCGAGGACGTGTGGCGCCAGAGTTCACTGCCCGGAGCGGTGCTCACGCGAGTCGCAGCCAGCCACATTCGCGTCGGTACCTTCGAGTGGGCGGCAGCCCGCGGTGACGAGGCCGCGCTGCGCGCGCTCGTGGCCTACACGGTGCGACGTCATTTTCCGGAGCTCGCGGAAGCCGGGAACCTGCCGCAGGCGCTCCTCGTTGCGGTGATTGAACGACAAGCCTCGCTCGTGGCGCAGTGGCTGCGAATCGGCTTTGTTCATGGCGTCATGAATACCGACAACATGGCGCTTTCCGGCGAGACGATCGACTACGGTCCCTGCGCTTTTATGGATGCGTATGATCCGGCCACTGTATTCAGTTCCATCGACGCCCACGGCCGCTATGCCTATGGAAATCAGGCGCGGATCGCGCAGTGGAATCTGGCTCGCCTCGCGGAGGCCTTGTTGCCCGTGCTGCACGTCGAGAAACAGCCGGCTCTCGCGTTGGCCAATGAAGCGATCGCCGGGTTCACGGCTCGCTTTCAACACCACTGGCTCGCGGGCATGCGACGGAAACTCGGTTTGTTCACAGAAGAACCGCAGGACGAGGGTCTCATCGAAACGCTGCTCGCGTGGATGCTGAAAACCAAAGCCGACTTCACCAACACGTTTGCCGCGCTGGCGCTGGACATGCGGCCGGATCCCACCGTCCGCGACGACCCGGAGTTTATCCAATGGCATGCAGACTGGCTGGCGCGCCTGAGCCGACAGTCGCAAGATGCGGCGGAGTCGGAAGCACTGCGGCGCGCGCACAATCCGGCGTTCATCCCGCGCAACCATCACGTGGAAGCGGTGCTCGGCGCGGCCAACGAGGGGGACCTACGCGCAATGGAGCGTCTCCTGGAAATACTGGTTGCGCCGTATGATCATACGCGCCATGCGCCCGAGTACCGGTTACCCAACGCGGCCGGTGGAGCTGATTACCGGACTTTCTGCGGAACCTGAACTCGAAGATTTCCATCGCAGGAACGCTGCGCAGCACAGTAACACGACATCCTGTTACTGCTGGCTTGTCCGCCTGTTAAACAGGGAGAAGACCAGCTTCGAAGCGTGTATCTCCCTCGCGCAGAAATTGGCATCTGGCGGACTGTCCCCTCGGAGCCCTCTGCTCTGGAGGTAGCGCCGGACTATCCTCATCCATGAATTCAGCCACATCTTCAGAGTTCTGGCTGAAGCAGCTCATCAGCTCTCGCACGCCGAGTTTCTTCGCGGCAGATACGTAAAAAACCCTGCTTGGATTTCACCCAAGGAAGAGCGACTGGCCCGGCCGTTCACGCCACGGAATAAAGCCGGATGGGAAGTATCTTACGATAATTCCCTTCGCGCCGCAATCTGCTGGCTGGATCGCCGCTGATAGAACTCAAGGAGAACGGAGGCGAATCCAGTCTCAGACATCCTGATCCCCGGCGGGGAACCTTCGAACAGCGTGGAATTGATCTGAGCCCCGTTGGGGCGCATCCAACCTGGCGCGAACGCCGCCATGGTATCACGCTATTCCCGCTCGGATCAGCGAGTCGAGGCTTCGCCGCGTGAGAAGCGATTCAGCTTAATTAACCGATGGCGATGGCAGGGGCCACGACCCTTACAGTGGCAGGAGCCACCGGGTGATGAAACGGCCAGTTGCCCCAATACTTTGCCAAGGCCAACCACGCGATGATGAGCACCACGAGAACGATCAGCAGCTTCCGCCGACGCGCGGAGTCACGATCCTCATAGGGATCAGCCAGGGTGCGCTTCGAGTTGGTCGGGAGCTCGGCGCGATCCGTCAAAGCGGTGCCGAAGGGAATGTTCACCTTTACGCGGCCGTTGATGGCCCAACCCGTCGCCTCCAGGAGAGGTCCGATGGTGCGCTGCCGCAGCTTCAACCACGCGATCACCATCGAAGGAATCGAGATCGCGAGCATGATGCCGATGATCACGAGCGGAATCTGCCAGCTGGGAAGTTCGACGAATTTGCTAAAGATCAAACCGAATGCGGTGGCTAGGGCGCCCAAGCCAACGCCCAACGCGGCGACGGTTCCGATGTCGATTTTCTTCGGTGGAGCGGGGGGAGGGGGCACGGCGGGACCACCGGCCACGGCCGCCGTCGCCGCCGTCTGCAACCGCGCCGTGGATTCGGTATCGGCGGCGGCCGCGCGTTTCGCGACCTGCTCCTCGATCATGCGGAGGAATTTTTTATACGGTGACCAAAATGCCTGCCGGATGCTGATAGGATTATCGATGATCTTGGAGATCGTCGCATCCCAGTCCCGCCCCTTTCGATCGTAGAAGAGCCCGTTGCGGCCCACGAAGAGATAATCGCTGTCACCCTGGGTGAAACACGCCGCGACCTTCATCGTCTCGCCTCCTTTACGCCGGCAATCGACATAGGCAATATAGGCCTTGCTCATCGTGGCCAGGGTCGCATGCGCCCCTGCATCCGCGACCTGGATACACAGTTCGCAGGAGCGACTGTCGAGAAACAGGATGCCCGCCTGAAACACGGCGAACCGGTCGCGGGAGTAGAAGTCGGCGAAGTTGACAAAATTGTGGAGCAGCGTCCGCAAATCGCGATAATATCGGGCGAGGCGCGCGACCGAGCTGATCGCGTTATATTCAGGCGCCAGCGCGGTATCCTGTGCCACCAGATCGACGAGCGACTGGCGGGCCGGGCTCTCCAGCCACGCTTTCGCGCGCGCAACCCCAATCTTCTCGACCGGCGAGATCTTGCCACTGCCAAGCCAGCTCTCATAGGGCGCAAACTTTGCCGCCAGCGCCGTCCATTCCTTGATGGAGAGAGAGGTTTTTTCCGCTCCGAAAAGAGGCGCCACCACGGTGGCGTGGAACAACTGTAAAGCTTCACGCCACGCCGGATTGATTCCTTCCAGCAAAGGCAGGCGGCCAGCTGCATCGATCATGGCGAGAGGGAAACCCGCAACCTCGGCCCCACTGATCGAAAGGTCGCGCGCGGCAAACACGAGATACTCCGACTCCTGGCGATTGAGGGCGGCAATCGCGCGTCCATCGAACGCGGCGAGTCGGCACCGGGCAAAGAAGTCATCCACCTTGGGGCGGACGGCCTGAAACGCCCGACAGGCCGCCGCGGTCGCATCACCCAGTTCAGGAATATTCTTTTCCCCCGCCGCCTGGGCCCACGTTATATAAGACGAAGCCTCAACAAAAAAGGCGTCGATTTTAGCCAGGGTGACACCTTCGCCACCGGTGCGATCAGGCACACCACCAGTGGTCGCGAGGATGTCCTTGATCAATCCCTGCGTCTCCGCGTCGGTGGCGGCTCGGAGCGTCACGACTCCATCACCGTTCGGCGCTTTCGCCGCCAAAATCTTCGCGGTATCAGAAATGTCGGCGACGGAGATGGCGTCCGCATCTTTCCTGCCAAGGCTGGCAAGGATGTGGCGCGCCGAAGCGAGCAGCGTCTTACCGTCCGGCGTCTCGTCGCTGATGGCCTCGAGCGGCAATGCCGGCCCCGGTAGCAGCAGATCCGCCGGGCGCTTCAGTTGAGCGGCCGCCCAATTCACCGCTGCGACGACCTCACGCACATGAATGTGTCCATCCCCATCCGTGTCGATCAACGCGAGCGTCTGCTCGTCCAAATCCAATCCCTTGACCGGACAGCTGAGGGCGACCCACAGCTTTTGATCAAGTTCGCCGAGCGCCAGAAGATCCGCCGCCGTTTCGAGTGAAACCTGATCAAGGCCGCCAATGCGGAAAAACTTCCAAACATGAGAAGAAGCGGGCGGAGTTGACATGCCGGGATGGAGAGTTCGGCGGAACAAGATGCGCGGATAGTTCCAACCGCCCATGCAGTTGCAAGATCAAGGTGAGCAAATATTTTAGAAGCCTGAACCGCACGCCGGACCGCCCAGAATTTACCTGGGGAGTGGTTCGCGATCAGACGGATCGCCTCAGTGTCAGCACACATTCCAGATGACGCGTCTGCGGAAAGAGGTCGAACGGCTGGGCCGCTGTCAGCGTGTATCCCGCGGCGAGAAAGTGAGTGAGATCCCGAATCTGCGTCGCCGGATCGCATGAGACGTACACCACCCCTTGCGGACCATAGGCGAAGAGCTGGCGAAGGAACGACTCATCGCAGCCTTTCCGCGGTGGATCGATAATCACGGCGGTATCCGCGGCGGCAAACGCGGGCGCCTGCTCAGCCAGCCCGGCAAAGATACTTGCGGCATCGCCGGCCTGGAAGGAGGTATTCGTAATGGCATTCGCCGTGGCATTCTCCCGGGCGAAGCGAATGCTGCTCTCGCTGATCTCGATCCCGGCTACCCGTTCAAACGCTGACGCCGCGGTGAGGGCGAACAGTCCGCTGCCGCAATAGGCGTCCACCAGAAACCGGGCGCCCGTGGCGGCCGCCTGGTCGCGCACGTAGCTCGTAAAGGCGGGCAAAATGAAGGGATTGTTTTGAAAGAAATCGCGGGCCAGGAAGTGCAGTTTCAGGTCACCCACCGATTCCGTGACGACCGCCTCGAAATCCGTCGTTACGACCCCATTGGCATCGCGCAGGAGAACCGTGGCCCCGCGGTGATAAGCGCCGGCCGCTGCGCGCGTGCGAATGCCAGCTCGAACGTCCGTGAGCCGGGCATTAATCGGCCCGGTGGCGATCTTGCACTGCGGCACATCGACGATGTCGAAACGGGTGCCTTGGCGCAGGAAGCCAATCGGAACCTCCTGGGTTCGCGCCGGGTTCGCGCCCGCGGCTGCCGGTCGGGGTGGATTGAAATGGGGCGTGATCTTGGATCGGTACCCGTAATCCTTGGGCGAGGCGACCGTCGGCGCGACGGGAAATTCGATCCCGGCCATATGCTTCAATAGTTCGCCCACCTGTCGCTGTTTCCAAGTGAGTTGTTCCGGGTAAGCGAGATGCTGATACTGGCACCCCCCGCAGCGGCCAAATAACGGACACGGGGCGACCACGCGATGGGGGGACGGCGTGAGCACCTCGATGAGATCGGCTTCGGAGAAATTTTTGTGGTTACGAAAGACCCGGACTCTCACGCGTTCACCGGGCAAGGTGAACGGCACCATGACCACCCATTTGGCCTCGGTCTCACCGGGTAGGGCAATCCGTCCCAGTCCGGACCCGAGATTGGTCAATGTAGCGATCTCGAGTTCGAGTTCCTGGTGATATGCGAATGGCTGGTCGATGAATTGCTTTTTTCTGCCCACGGAACACACGGAACACAGAGAAGTGAGGGCGGCGAGGAAAAGGGCTTTGTCATTTGCAGGCTTTCCGTGAGATCCGTGTGCCTGTGGGCCAACCCGAGAAGATCACCAGCCTCCAAAACCCGCGCATCAAGCAGCTCGTGAAGTTGCGCGACCGGCGCCCTCGCGACGAAGCTGGAGTATTCCTGGTCGAAGGCTATCGGGAGATTCGCCGTGCGTTGGAAAAGAAAATTCCCCTGCGGGAGCTCTACTTTTCGCCGGACTGGTTCCTGGGCGAAAACGAGCCCGCGCTGATCGCAGAGGCGGAGGCTGCGGGAGCGCAGGTATTTGAACTGGCCAAGGACACGTTTGCCAAAGTGGCCTATCGCGAGCGACCGGATGGCTTGCTGGCGGTGGCGCCGCAGTGGCGGCGTGCCCTGGACGACCTGACGTTGCCGTTGGAACCGTTTCTCCTTGTCGTCGAAGCGATCGAGAAACCCGGCAATCTGGGCACCATTCTGCGTAGTGCCGATGCCGCCGGCTGCGACGCCGTGATCGTCTGCGATCCCGTGACCGACATCTTCAATCCGAATGTCGTGCGGGCTTCGACCGGCGTGTTGTTCTCCGTCCCGCTCGTCGTCGAGGAAAGCGCGCGCGTGCAACGCTGGCTGCAGGACCGTCGTATCCGGACAGTGGCGACAACCCCCGCGGCCGAGAAAATTTACTCCACCGTCGATCTGCGCGGAGCGCTGGCAGTGATCATGGGCAGCGAACAATACGGCCTCAGCGATTTCTGGCTCCACCACGCCGACGTCCCGGTCCGAATTCCGATGGCCGGACAAGCCGATTCGTTGAACGTGGCTATGGCCACGATTATTACGTTGTTCGAAGCCGTGCGGCAGCGATCACGTTTGTAAGCACACGAGATGAGCGCGAACAGGTCGCCGCTCACCGCGGGCTGACACCCGGCCCAACTCAAAACCAGCAAGGATGTTCCCACCGTGGACAACAAACCGCGGAAGAGCCATCGACCAGTTTGATGTCGCATATGCGACATTAAACTGGTCGGCCCACACCGAGGACACTCGTTCCAACTTTTCCCGGGACAGGGGCGGAGAACCCAACGCCCGTTCGCAGGACAATAAAGGCGTGGTCTCATCCGCGCTCAGCTGTCGTTTGCGATCTCTCCACCTTCAACATGACGTCCGATCAAATCCTCATTCTTGGCATCCTGGCCGCGACCGTCGTCGCGTTCCTGTGGGGTCGTTGGCGGCATGACATGGTGGCTCTGGGCTCGTTATTGGCGGGTGTGTTTACAGGCTTGGTTCCTTCCACCGAAGCATTCGCCGGGTTTGGCCACCCGGCCGTGATCACCGTGGGGGCCGTTCTCGTTTTGAGCCGGGGGCTGCAGACTTCCGGGGCGGTCAACGTTCTCACGCAGCGCCTGATCCCGGGCTCGGCCGGACCGACGCTCACTATCGCCGCGCTCACGGGACTCGGTGCGCTCCTTTCAGCGTTCATGAATAACGTCGGTGCGCTCGCGCTGCTCATGCCGGTCGCGATTCAGATCGCCAATAAGCAAAAACTGCCTCCCGGACGGGTGCTTATGCCCCTCGCGTTTGGCTCCATCCTTGGCGGGATGACGACCCTGATCGGAACGCCGTCGAACCTGATCGTGTCGGGCTTTCGCGCCGGGACGGGGGCCGGCGGTTTTGCGATGTTCGATTTCACTCCGGTCGGTTTGGCCGTGGCGACGGGAGGCGTGATCTTCGTCGCGCTGGTCGGCTGGCGGCTCGTGCCCGCCCGCGAACGAGCGGGCGTGGAGGGGTTCGACACCGGAGCGTACCTGACCGAAGCGCGCATCACCGAAAACAGCAAAATGAAAGGGAAAACCTTGCGCGAAATCGGCGCGGAGTTTGAAGAGGCCGACGCCCAAGTGGTGGGCATGGTCCGAAATAACTTTCGCGTCACCGTTCCGAATCCGAGCCATGTCCTGCACGCCGGCGACATCCTGGTCATCGAAGCGGAGCCCGACGCGCTCTCGTCGATGCTCTCGAATCTCGGGTTAACGTTGGTCGAAGACGTCCGGGTTGCGCCCGGGACGAAAGACGAGGACCCCCCTGGGAAAGTGCCGTCGCAACCGCAAGCGGCGAGCGAGAAACCCGCCGGGGCGAACCCCGGGGAACCCACCGGTTCCGAGGAGATCGTACTGATGGAATTGGCGGTGCGGCCCGAGTCATTTCTGATCGGTCGCTCGGCGACGGACCTCCAACTGCGCACCCGGTTTCGCATCAATTTGCTGGCGATTTCGCGCCAGGGCCGTCGCTCCATTAGGCGGCTTCGCTCGGAGCAGATGCAAGCAGGTGATGTCTTGCTCATGCAAGGCCGGCCGGGTGCGATCATGACCTTTTCCAACGAGTTCGGCTGCGTACCGCTGGCGGAGCGCGCCCTCGTGATCCCCAACAAGAGGCAGGCACTGATCGCCACGATCATCATGGGGATGGCGATCGGCGGCGCGGCGTTTGGACTCCTGCCGGCGGCCGTTTCATTCGCCGCCGGGGTGCTCGCCTGCATGGCCTTCCGCGTGGTCTCCCCGCGGACGATTTACGAGTCGGTGGACTGGCCCGTCATCGTGTTGCTGGCGGCGTTGATTCCCGTGGCCGGGGCGATGGCGACCACGGGGGCCGCGGATCTCGTGGCCCGCATTCTCATGGACAACGTCGCACAGGGCAGCGCGATTATCGGGCTCGGATTAATCCTGGTGATCACGATGACCCTTTCCGACTTCATGAACAATGCGGCCACGGCAGCCGTGATGTGTCCGATCGCCATCAGTACGGCCGGCCAGCTCCAGGCCCGGCCCGATTCGTTCCTGATGGCGGTGGCGATCGGCGCAGCGTGCGCCTTTCTCACGCCGATTGGACATCAAAACAACACGTTGATTCTCGGGCCGGGCGGGCTTCGCTTTGGCGACTACTGGCGACTCGGGCTGCCGCTCGAAATCCTCGTCATCGCCATCAGCATTCCACTGCTGCTCCATTTCTGGCCGCTGTGAGAAAGGGCGGCGCCGCGGGTGGCGCATCTCCACGCCGGGCGGCAAGCCATGACCTCTCTCGCGCTCATGAAGCCACGCCCGCTCGTGATTCCCGGCATCGCTGCGGTGCTCGCAGCGCCGGTCCGATGTGCCATGCCCGACCGCGAACTTTAAAATAACCATGTAAAGTTATGCCATTCTCGACCAACAGCAACGACTCGAATTTCCGGAGCCTCGCTGTTTACTTTGGGACCGGCTGCGTCGCACGCAGCGGCTGAATGTGCCGCAGGAGAAAATCGTCGTCGGCGTGACGGATTATCGCGATGCGTCCGGGTTAAATCTGGTTTCGCTCCTCTCGATGCCGTTCCGCCGCCAGCGGCAGCGCACTCCGGGCGAGGCGTCGGAGCGCACCTCCTGAAACGGGTCGCGAGCGCGATTGCACTGCTCGTGCCGTCTCATTAACTCACCTCGTGAATCAATTCCGTTACTTCTCCGCTTTCGCCATTACCGTCGCGCTTGGGCTCGTCTGCTTTGCGCGGGCCCCCGCTTCAGGAACGGAGATTGCCAACGCCGCTCAGCCGCAACTCACCCTCGGCTCGGATGGCCGCGTGTGGATGGTGTATGGCCAGGCCGGTGACGCGCCGCCGGTCGCCCACGCCGATGGCCAGAAACATCAGGGCCATCAACCGCAAGGTCGTTCCGGCGACGTGTTCGTCGTTTCCTCCCGGGACGGAGGCGCGACATTTTCTCAACCGAGCAAGGTTGCGAGCGTGTCGAAGCTGATGCTCGGAATGCGACGCGGGCCACGCATTGTCGCGCACGGGGATCGACTCACCGTAACGATCATTGCGCATGAACTGCTCGCATTCACCTCGACCGACGGTGGCAGGACCTGGAGCGCGCCGAGCACGATCAACGAAGTGCCCACCAGCGCGCGCGAAGGATTGCACGATCTCGCCGGCGCCCCGGATGGCCAGTTGTTCGTCACGTGGCTCGATCTGCGCAACGGCAAGACTGAGCTGTGGGGCGCAGCGTCGGAAGACGGCGGTCGCACGTGGGCGAAGAACGAACAGGTCTATCGCTCGCCCGACAAGTCGATCTGCGAGTGCTGCCATCCCAGCGCGCTCTTCGATGCCGATGGCAATCTCGCCGTCATGTGGCGCAACTCCATCGAAGGTTCGCGCGATATGTGGATGTCCACGCGCGCGAAAGGCGCGAAGCAGTTCTCCGCCGTGCGCAAGCTCGGCGAAGGCACTTGGAAAATTGTCGGCTGCCCGATGGACGGCGGTCGGATTTTGGCGCTCGGCGGTGGGCACTTCGGCGCGGTCTGGCAGCGCAACGGCGAGGTGTTCATCAGCCGCGGTGAAGGCGCCGAGATGAGTCTCGGCAAAGGCAAACAACCCGTCGCCGTTCACCCCGGCAGCGCACCGTCGCTGGTGTTTTGGCAGCAAGGGGCCGACTTGGTGTCGCTCGCCAGCCTGCACGGCTCCGAGCCGGCGAAGCACGCGAGCGATGCGCGGTTTCCCTCGGCCGTAGCGCTGTCGGGCGGAAAAGGCATAGTGCTCGCCTACGAGCGCGGCCCCGCCAAAGGCGCGACTACGGTGACCGTCGAACGGCTGTAACGTACTGCGGTCTCCGTTTGCTTGGCGGCGCACGTAGCGTGCGTGGCATCTTTCCTTTGGCTAAGCTCAGTGAGTGTCCGCTTCCGTGCTTGCGAGCCCGTGCTTTGCGACGGCCACGCGACCGGGGCGAACTATAGGTGGGTCCGGCCCGCGGGAGCAAGCGGCAAGGTGGATTCCAAGTGCCCAATCTGGATGCCAACGCGCAAGCGACGGAAGTCGCCGCCCACGCCAATGTCACGTATTACGTGACATTGGCGCCGGTTTGGAGGAATCGGTTCCTGGAGTTTATAGTCATGGGGCGGGCGGATGGCGTGAAGGGAGTCCGTGCCGGCATCCCGGTGAGACGCCGATTAAGAATCGGGCGGAGACTCCCCCAACCCTGCGCGGGCGGACGCAATCCGTCTCCGCCGCACCGCTGGTCACTCGTCTGCCGGCAGGTGAAGCGCGATTACGGCGGCGAGTTCGGCGCGGACAACGGGTTTGTGGAGGACGGCCCGGGCCGCGGATCCTTCGAGCGCGTGGACGCGCGCTGGTTCAATATAACCGGTAATCACTATAATCGGAACTGAGGGGCGTACGCGGATGAGGTGCTCCATTAACTCGGCGCCATTCATCCCCGGCATGGCGAGGTCTGTTATGACCATGTCGTACTGCATCGGATTCTCCGTGAAATGAATCAGCGCATCTTCCGGTCGAACGAAGCGCCGTGGGCGGTAGCCAAGGGTCTCGATCAGTTTTTCGATGGCAAACCCACTCACCGGATCATCGTCGACCACTAGGATCCGCTCGCCATGCCCGAACGTGAGGGCGAGTGGTTTTCGGTCCACCGGACCTTCTTCTGCGGCGATCGGAGGAAAGTAGAGCTCGAACGTGGAACCCACGCCAAGTGAACTCTGAACGAGAATTGCTCCTTGATGCGATTGCACGATTCCGTGCACCACCGCGAGTCCCAGGCCCGTGCCGGCGCCGGTTTCCTTGGTGGTGAAGAAGGGCTCGAAGATGTGCTCCAATACGGATGCGTCCATCCCGCAGCCGTTGTCCGCGACTGAGAGTCGCACCCACGGGCCGGCCCGCAACTCCGGGTGTTGCGCCGCTTCGTCTTTGGTTAAGCTGCAACTATCCAACGTAACGATGATCCGGCCGCCCCGAGGCTCCATGGCGTGCCACGCATTGGGGCAGAGGTTGAGGATGATCTGCTGCACTTGCGTGGTGTCAGCGAGGACGGGACTCGTGTACGTGCTGATCCGCGCCTCGAGGCTCACCATGGGCGGCAGCATCGAGCGCAACATCCGCAGTGCATCGTTTACTACAGTGTGTAAGCGCTGGGCTACCCGCACACCTTCGTCCTTGCGGCTAAACACGAGGATCTGTCGCACGAGATCGCGGGCGCGATGCGAGGATCCGGCAATGCGATCGAGCCAGGCTTGAACGGGATGGCCCGTAGGTAGTTCGAGCCGGGCGAGATCGACGAAGCCGAACGTGCCCGTCAGGATATTATTGAAATCATGGGCGATGCCGCCGGCGAGCGTGCCGAGAGACTCCATCTTGCTGCTTTGTCGAAGTTGAATCTCGAGTTTCTTTCGCGTTTCTTCGGCTCGCTTCAAGCTGGTGACGTCGGTGATGGTGCCGACGTGTCCCGTGGTTTCGCCCCCGGAGTTTTTTTGGGGACGAGACTGGCCGACGAGCCAGATGACGACGTCATCCGGGCGGAGGAAACGAAACTCCGCGGCCCATGCTTCATGGGTGCGAATGGCCGCGTTCCAACTCGTCTGCATGCGGTCCCGGTCGTCCGGATGCAAGGCCAGGGCCCAGCTCCCGGTCAAGGCCTGGGAGGCAGGCACGCCGGCGAAGTCGCTCCAGCGGGCGTTGACGAAAAGGGTCCGGCCGGCGGGGTCGGCGCTGAAGATGCCCACCGGCGAAACCTCCGCGAGCACGCGGAGTCGCTCCTCGCTTTCGCGCAGAGCCGCTTCCGGGCGCTCGCCCTCGGTCACGGCTTTTTTCCAGACAGTGATATTCTGGATCAGATTGATGCTATAGGCACGCCCGCCGATCGAGATCCGGGTCCCGCTGCAAAGAACGGTGAAGTGCTCGCCGTCACGGCGTCGAAACTGCGCCTCGAAAGCGCTCACGCGGTGGTTCGTCTTGAATGCCTCGAAATAGGCGTTTCGGCGCTCGAGGTCGACCCAAAGATTGAGGTCGGCGGAGGTGCGTCCCACGGCTTCGGCATGGGAGTAACCAAAGGTCGTCTGGCCGGCGCGGTTCAATTCGACCAGGCGGCCATCGGAAAGTGACACCAGTGAGATCACCAAGGGGCTCTGATCGAAGACCGCATGAAACCGTTCCTCGCTTTCCCGCAGGGCCGTAGCGCGGGCGCCCGCGGCGTGAAGCGCGCGGTCCTGGCGCCCGGCGTTTTGCAGGACCCGAGCGGTGATCCGGGCAAACGGCATGGCTGTCTTTAGCTCTTCCAGCGTAAAAGGCGTATCCGTTTCGTCACGACCAAGCGTCAGCACGCCCAGGCACTCATCGCCGTTGATAATGGGTAGCACCGCCGTACGGGTGAAGGCGCTTGCACCCGATTCATTGAGGAGGAGTGGCTCTCGGGTGGCGATCGCATCCCAGGCCGGACCCGGCTCGTCCCGCCGCAATCGATCCTGGGCGCGGAGCGAAGCTTGGGGAAACGTCACCTGAACGATCAAGTCGCCTTCATCCAGAAGGGCGATCTCGGCCCGACGGACATTCAAAAGCGTGGACGCGCGATGAACGAGGGCGGGCAGCAACTCGGCAACCGTGGCATAATCCAGGAGTTCAAGTGTAGCCTCGTGCAGGCGCGTAATAAACGAGTCCCCCGGGTTTGAACCGACGCGCGACCCAGGTTCCGGCGAGTCGCCGTGATCCATGGAGCCCGGGTTCGGCATGGTCGTCATTTCCAGTCAGGAGATAACCGTTTTCTCTCACAGTTCAAAGGATGAACCCGAGACAGCTCCATTTCCTATCCACGTGAAGAACCGGTTTTGCGGCACGAGACGAGGCGAACAGAGCCTGTTCTGGGCGGCGGCGTAAACCCCTGCCCCACTCAGCCCGCCGTTAACGCGCCGCCCGGGTGTCGACCTGATCAGGTAAATCGTAATGACACGCCACGAGATGGCCAGGGCTGTCAGTCACCGGCCGCAGGTACGGAACCTCGACGCGGCACCGTTCGGTCGCATACGGACAACGAGGGTGAAAGGCACAGCCCGACGGCGGGTCGATCGGCGAAGGGACATCGCCTTGAAGCACGATCCGTTCGCGGCGACGATTCGGTACGGGCCGAGGAATCGCCGACAACAATGCGCGTGTATAAGGATGCCGCGGCTCACGATAGATCGCGTCCGCCGGGGCGACCTCGACAATGCGCCCGAGGTACATGATCGCGACGCGGTCGGAGACATGTTTCACCACTGCCAGATTGTGCGCGATGAAAAGATAACTGAGGCCCAGTTCCCGCTGGAGATCCAGGAGGAGGTTGATGACCTGACTTTGAATCGAGACATCGAGGGCTGACACGGGCTCGTCGCAGATGAGCAGGCGCGGATTCAGGGCGAGCGCGCGTGCGATGCCGATACGCTGGCGTTGTCCGCCGGAGAATTCAAAGGGATAACGATCCGCCGCCGCGGCCGGGAGGCCAACTTTATCCAGAAGCGCGAGCACCCGCGCCCTGCGACTGGCCAGATCCCCGATCTGGTGAATATCAAGCGGTTCGCGGACGATTTCGCCGACGGTGTGGCGGGCGTTCAGCGATTCGACCGGATCTTGAAACACCATCTGCAGGTGTCGACGGTGGGGTTTCAGCGCGCGGGCTGAAAGCGGGGCGAGGTCGGTGCCTTCAAACACGATCTGCCCACCCGTGGGCTGGTGAAGCCGGACGATGCATTTCCCAAGCGTGGACTTGCCGCAGCCGGATTCACCCACGAGGCCCAAAGTCTCGCCCGGTTGAATCGAGAGGGTGACGCCGTCCACCGCCTTGAGCCAGCGCCGGGAGCTCAGGAACAACCCCTCGCGCACCGGAAAGTGCATGCGCACATCGCGGAGTTCGAGCAACGGAGCGGGCGAGGTGTCGGGAGCAATCATGCCAGCGTTATAAATAGGGGCTTGAATCAGCGGGCTGGCAGTTCCCGCCAGCGCCAGCAAGCGGTTTCGTGCCCTGGACCGACGCTTTCGAGCGGCGGTTGCTCCGAACACTTATCGATGCGATACGGACAACGGTTTTGAAACCGGCAACCCACAGGAAGATCCTTTAAGCCGGGGACCATGCCCTCGATCACGTTGAGTTTTGTCTTCCGCTGGTTTTCCAGCACGGGAATCGAATCGAGCAGACCGCGTGTATAAGGATGGGATGGATGGTTGAATAGTGCGTCCACCGGGCCCGTTTCGGCAATGCGGCCGGCATACATCACCACCACGTCGTCGGACGTTTCCGCAATGACGCCGAGATCGTGCGTGATGAGCACGATGGCCATGCCGAGTTCGCGTTGCAGCCCCTGCATCAGTTCCAGGATTTGCGCTTGGATGGTAACATCGAGGGCAGTGGTCGGCTCGTCCGCGATGACTACAGCGGGATCGCAAGCGAGGGCCATCGCGATGATGACGCGCTGACGCATGCCGCCGGAAAGCTGGTGCGGGAACTCGAACATGCGCGTTTCCGCCGCGGGGATGCCGACCTTCCGCAACATCTCGGTGCTGCGGCGCCAAGCTTCGGCTTGGTCCTTGGTGCGATGGAGGAGAAACACCTCGCTCAGTTGGCGGCCGATGGATTGGACCGGGTTCAGGGCCGTCATCGGTTCCTGGAAAATCATCCCGATGCGACCGCCGCGGATGGCGTGCATTTCCTCAATGGGAAGTTTTGTCAGATCGCGGCCCTCAAAGATAATTTCCCCGCGAATGATATTTCCCATCGGCTGCGGGAGCAGGCGCATGATGGAAAAGGCCGTCACGCTCTTCCCGCAGCCGGACTCGCCGACGATTCCCAGGGTGCGCCCGCGGTGCACTTTGAAACTCACATCGTCGACCGCGACGAGGCGCCCGAGATCAGTGTCGAAGGCGGTGGCGAGATTCCGGACGTCGAGAACGACGTCCGGAGCGGCGGGTGAGGAAGCGGAGACCACAGGGTGGGGCGCGGCGTTTGATTTGGCGGTATCCGGTTACTGGATTCAGGGCTTTTCCTCGTACTGGCTGAAGGTGAGCACCTGCGGTGGGAACGTTTGGCCGCGGCGTTTGGCCGCCCGGGTTTCTTCCTTCAGTTCCTGATCGATCCAGTGCACGAAGTACTCTTCGGCGCTGCGGCTGGTCATCACGTTGAAGTCTTTTGGCCACTTTACCCATTGCCAGTAAGCCAGGCGGTAAAACGGAATAGCCCAACCCGGCACCCAGGCCGCGTCATCATGAATCACCTGCTCGATCTGCGCGGCGATCAGCTTCATCTGCTCGAGCGTTTCCGCGCGATCATAGGCCTCGATCAACTGATCGAGCTTGGGGATGAACGTCATGGTCATGTTGTTCGTCTGGGCGCGCGGCTGCTTGGGTGCGGGGTTCGGCTTGCCATCGGCGAAGCGCGAAACGGGCGACCCGTCGGGCCCAAGATAGGCATCGGTAAACGCGTTGGAGCCGTGATACATTTCCCAATAACGCGGGAATAACTCGGGCGAGCGCGACAGCGCGATCAGCGCGATATCATGCCCCTTCTCCTGGACCTTCTTCCAGCCGGTCGTCTGGTCGAGCACCTCGAGGTTGAACTCCACTCCCGCCTTGGCGCCTTCGGAGCGCAGGATGGACATGATGTCGCGGATGTCGGGGCGATAGGTGGAAAGGTTGAAACTCAACCGCTGGCCCTGCTCATTACGCAGGATGCCGTCAGGGCCTTGCTGGGTGAAGCCCGCCTTGGCGAAATATTCGCGGGCTTTGACGGGGTCAAATTTGCGCGCAGAGAGCGTCGGATGGGTGCGCCAGGAATAGCCGTCCGAACGCGTGTTCATTTGGACGGCGTCGCCGCGATAGAACTGGTTGGCGACGAGGTCGAAATTGGCGGCGTACTGGATTCCCCTGCGGATGTCCGGCTGGTCGAGCAGCGGCTTCGTGCGGTTGATCCACAGCCCCCAATCCGGGCGGGGAATGCGGTTAAAGAATTTCGCCTTGTGAATATAGCCGCCGGCAACATCAGGATGGTTATCCGGCAGCAAATCGTACCAGTACTTGGGCACGGCCGTCATCGCCAGGTAGAAATCGATGTCCCCGCGGAGAAAAGTTTCGAATGCCTTGTCGACATCGCGGATCACGCTCAAGCGATAACGGTCCGGATTATAGCGACCGCGCCAGAATTTCAGGTCGCGCGCCCACCAGTCCTGCACCCGCGTGAGCGTGACACTGCGGCCCTTGTCGATGTCGGCAGCGCGCAACGTGTACGCGCCCAGGGTCGGGAGGACGCGCCATTGGTAGTTCTCGATAAAGTCCGGCCCAAAGTCCGCCATGGCGTGTTTGGGGAAAAGATAAAAGCCCTGGCTGGCCCGAACCACAAAGTCCGGCCGCAGCTCCTTCAGCGTCAGCGCGTACGTGTATTTGTCATACACGGTGATTCGCTCCCACGTCTTCGAATGGAAATCGTTATACCACGGTTCGCGAATGTGCGGTGACCGGAACAGGTAGAGGGTGAAGAGAACGTCGTCGGTGGTGACCGGTTTGCCGTCTGACCAGCGGGCGCTTTCATTGATCCGATAGTAGACCGTGCGGCTCGCCGGATCCGGCGCCCATTCCTTGGCGAAGCCCGGAAAGACTTTTCCTGACTGGTTGGGATGTTCCTGGGCCGGATAAATTTCGGTAAAGTCCCAGAGATATTGGCGAATGCCGCCGGTCGCGTCCGGACCAATGACCCGGAGCGTGCGCGGGAAGTCCTGGATATAGTAATTGAACGTGCCGCCCTTTTTCGCGTTCGGGTCGGCAAACTCAGGCAGGTCGCCGCCGTTTTCCCATTTCAAGTTGGCCGGGAGATCGGCGGCGGTCTTAACGACATAAAAATCCTTTTCGCGCTCCAGGGTACTGGCGAGATCCGCGGTCATCGGGCCCGACGCGGGATATTCCTTGGCGGAACCCGCTCCCGCGCCGCTCACCCTCGGAGTTCCCTCGCGGCTACATCCGCTGAGGACCAAGGCGGCCACCACCACACTGAGCCAAGAAGGTAGGGAAAGAAACGATTTCATGAAAGGGGAGGTCACCGGTAGGTCGTGAATTTCTTCGGGTCAAATGCCTCACGCACGGCTTCGCCAATAAATGTGACCAGCACCAACACAGTGACGAGCGCACTGAAGGCGGAGGCGACGATCCAGGGCGCGTTGAGATTGGAGGTTCCCTGGCGGAGCAGTTCACCCCAGCTCGGCGTGGGCGGCGGCAAACCGTAACCGAGAAAATCGAGCGCCGTGAGCGCCGAGATTGCGCTCGCGACGGTGAACGGCGCGAACGTGACCAAGGTCGAGAGCACATTCGGTAAGACGTGAACAACGATGATGCGCGACGTGCTGGCACCGAGGACCTGGGCGGCGTGCACATAGTCGCGGGCCTTTTCGCGATAGGTGTTGGTGCGCATATAGTAGGTGATGCCCGTCCAGGAAAACATCACCACGATCGCGAGCAGCCAACCCAGGTTCATGCCCCCGTACGCGGATACAATTGAAGCGACAATAATGACGACGAAGAGAAACGGCACCAGTGACCAGATCTCGATCAGCCGCTGGCCCACGAGATCGAGCCAGCCACCGAAATAGCCCATGGCACAGCCCAGTGACACACCGACCAGATACGTAAGCAAAATGAACGCGCCGGCGAAGATCAGGGCGTTGCGAAACCCGTACACCAGCCGCGCGAGCACGTCGCGGTTCAGCTGGTCGGTCCCGAGGAAGTGTCGCTCGGACGCATTCGGTGGCCGCGGGAGGTAGAACTGCTGCGGATACGAGTTTTCGTACGGATTGTAGGGGACCAGCGGCAGCAGCGCGAAATTGCCGCTGCCCGGAGTCTTGGCGAAGCTCGCCTGCAGCTCGCGGTAGTTCACCTCGTAATCGTAATCGAAGCCGAACTCCCGGCCGACTTGGATCCCGCCGTAGGTCGGGAAATGCCACTTGCCTTCATAGCGCACGACGAGAGCCCGGCTGTTGACCAATAATTCGGCGATCAGCGACAGCAGGACGAACGCCATGAGCAGCACAAACGAGGCATAGCCGCGGCGGATTTCGCGGAATCGGCGCAGTTTGTTCGCCGTGAGCGGATTCAATCGGAAACGCGGGAAACGAAAGGCCATGCGCGCGTTATTTAAAGCGAACGCGCGGGTCGATCAGCGCGACCAGGATGTCCGACACAATGTTGCCGATCAGCAGCACGAACGAGGAGACTACCAGCACACCCATCACCGTCGGATAATCGCGGTCGAAGATCGAGGAGAGTCCGAGCAGCCCCATTCCGTTGATATCGAAAATAAACTCGATGAGGAAGGAGCCGGTCACCAGCAGCGACAGGTTTTGTCCAAAATGCGTGGCGATCGGGATGAGCGAATTCCGGAGGGCGTGCTTGAGGACGGCTGACCGGAACGACACGCCCTTGGCCACGGCGGTGCGCACGAAGTCGGCGGCGAGGCTGTCCATCAAGTGATTCTTCATCAGCAGCGTCACAAAGGCGAAACTCCCGATCACGTAGCACAGCAACGGCAGCACGGCGTGATGAGCGAGATCGAGGAATTTGCCCCAGAGACTCAGGTCGGGGAACTGCTGGCTCACAAAGCCGCCCATCGGAAACCATTCCAGGCGCGCTGCGAGGAACACGACGAGAATGGCGCCCAGCGCGTAGCCCGGAACAGCATAGCCCACGAACACCAGCACCGAGGTGGCGTTATCGAAGAGCGTCCGGTGCTTCATGGCTTTCACGATCCCGAGCGGCACGCAGATACTGTAGATGAGTACAAGCGTGATGCCGCCGTAGAAGAGCGAGACGGGCAGGCGATCGAGAATGATGGTGAGCACCGGTTCGTTGAAGCGGTAGGACGTGCCCAAGTCCCCCCGTACCACTTTGCCCAGCCACGACAGGTACGCTTGAAAGACGGGTTTATCGAAACCGTAGTAAGCTTTGAGCGCTGCCAGCTGCTCCTGCGAGATGGACCCGCGACCGATGTCGCTGCGCGCCGCCTCGCCCCCGGCACCCATTTGCGCTTCCATGATCGCGCGCTCCACCGGCCCTCCGGGCACGATACGGGTGATCGCAAACACCAGAAGCGTTACGCCGAGCAGTGTCGGCACGATCAGAAGGAGACGTCGTAGAAAATAATCCCGCACGGGCGCTTTGTACTGTCGCATTTCCGCACCAAGAGCAGGCGTGGCGCAAGCGTTTGCGGAAACCCGGCGCCGATTTCGCAATTTAACGCGGCGGCGGGTAATTAGGAATAGTCTGCACGTCGGAGTTGAAGTTCCGCTTTGTTGGTACAGGGTTTTCCGGCGCATGGTATCGTCGTTCCCCATCCCTTCCCGGGGCGCCTTGCTCGGGCTCCTGTTCGCGTTGTTCTCGTTCCCCGTTGCGTTCGTCGCCTACGCGGCCGATTCCACGGCACCCCGTTCCGGAAAATGGGCGCACGAAACCGCAAAGTTGGAGCCCGACGCCCGCGTGGTGTGGGGCCGCCTCGATAACGGTTTCCGCTATGCGCTGCTGCCCCATCATGGCGTGCCGGGCCGCGTTGCCCTGCAGCTGGTCGTGCTTTCAGGCTCGCTCGACGAGCAGCCGAATGAGCTCGGGATCGCCCATTTCACCGAACATATGGCGTTTGGCGGCTCGAAAAATTTCAAAGCCGACGACATGGTCGCTCTTTTTCAACGCTTGGGCGTGGAGTACGGCAGTGACGTCAATGCGGTGACCACGTTCGACTACACGGCGTACCGGCTTGATTTCCGCGATAACACGCAGCCGTTGATCAAGGAAGGGTTGCGGCTGTTTCGCGACTTCGGCGACGGGGTGATCTTCGACCCGGTGGTAATCGAGCGGGAGCGCCGCGTGGTATTGGCGGAATTGCGCAATCGCAGCAGCCTCTCCGATCAGCAGCAGCAGGCCTCGCTGCCAGTGGTGTTTCGCGGCCTGCAATTCCCCAACCGCACGCCAGGCGGGAGCGAGGCGCAGATCGCCAAGTTCACGCGCGACGACTTTCTGCGGTTCTACCAACGCAACTATCGGCCTGACTTGATGGTGCTGGTGGGCGCCGGCGATTTTGATCCTGCGTTCCTCTCGGCTGAGGTGCGGGAAATCTTTGGAAGCATGGAGCGTCCGCGGGAGCCGATTCCCGGCCGCGAAGAAGGCCGCCTCGATGCGCGCTCACTGCGCGCGGGATTGTTTCGCATCGGCGGCGTGGGCTCCGCTTCCGCGGAAGTGTCTTCCGTCGTGCCGCCGCCCTCACGTCCGGATCCGCGCCAGGTATTGATTGATCAGCAGCGCCGTGAATTTGTGATGGGTGTATTCGGCGAACGACTACGCACGCAGCTGCCCGGCGCGATGGGCGCGGAGGCCGGTTACGATGAACTGCTCGGCTACGGCGTCGCCATCGCTTCGATGAAGCTGCCGGCACAGGCGTGGTCCGAAGGCGTGCAAGGTCTCGATCAGATGGTCCGGCTCACCCTTGATCGCGGCTTGGATCCGAACGCCGTTGAGACCGCCCGGCGGCGGCAACTGAAGATGGCGGGCCACATGATTGATCAGCTCCCGACCATGGACCCGGGCATGTTTTGTGAAGCGCTGACTGACTCGATCACCAACCACGACGTATTTGTCGGCGTCGATCGCAAGTTCGCCTGGATGCGCGAGTGGCTCGAACGTTTTTCGCCCAACGAGGCCCAGCAGGTGTTCCGGAGTATGTGGAACCCGTCATCAATGGCGTTCTATCTTTCCGGCGGTTTGGACTTGGACCTGACGGAGTCAAAGGTGGTGCAGGAAATTCAGAAGGGTCGGAGGACCGGCGTGAACCACGTGATGCCTCACGCCCAGCGTGAAACGCCTTTCAAACTCCCGCGTTTTTCCACGCCTACCCAGGTGGTCGACCGCAGCGAGTTGCCTTCGTTAAAGGCTTCGCTGCTGCGTTTCGGCAACAACGCCCGTTTAAACTTCATCCCCAATCGCCAGGAGCCCGGTCTCGTCCACGTCGTCGTGCGGGTGGGGACCGGCTTACTCGAGATGCCGGGCAACAAACCCGCGTTGAAGGAATTCGGGCTCAACACCCTCCTGGCGAGCGGTGCGGTCCATTTCCGACCGGAGCAGCTCAATGCGTTGATCGAAGAACGGTTCCTCGACTTTAGCTTCGATGTGACCGATCGCGACGCGTTCACCTTCCGCGGCATGATGGCGGTCGAGCAGTTGGAAACGTTTCTCGGGATTGTTGCGGACATCCTGCACGCGCCGCAATTCAACGGATACGTCCACCGTGACGAGCGCCTGCGCGCGGCGATGGGGAGGGCTTCGCAAAGTGTCGGCATGGGCGACGGCCTCCGGGGGTTGACCGATCATCTTTTTCGCGGCGATGCGCGCTTCACCTGGGGATCGCCGATGGATTATTTGTCCATGAGCGTGCTCGATGTGCGCCGTTGGATGGAGCCGTCTCTATCCCGTGGATACATCGAGACGACAGTCGTGGGTGACCTCACGGAGCAGGAGGCGGTACAGTCCGTCTCTCGAACCTTGGGAGCGCTGAAGCCGCGCGCGGAAAGGAAAGTCACGGCCGCGCCTCCTGGTCCGGTCGAAGTGACGGCGCCCCCGGGTTTCACGCGGATCGAATTTGTGGGTGAGCAGAATGTCGGCCTCGTGGTTGGCACCTGGCCGGTGGCCGCCGCGTTGCATGTGCGCGATCATGCGGCGTTGGAGCTGCTCGCCAAAGTCCTCGAGTTGCGCGTGCGCGGCGAGGTGCGCGAAAAGTTGGGCTTGGCGTATTCGCCGTCCGCCGAGTTCCAATCCTACGATGGCTTTTCGAATTTTGCGTTGTTGCAGACGCAGATCGATTGTGCCCCGAACGATACGAGCAAAGTGGCGCCGTTAATTGAGAAGATCGGCGCCGAGCTCGCCGAGCGCGGGGTGCAGAATGGGGAGTTCATTGGTGCGCGCGGCATCTTGCGCAGTCAGCTGCGCGGTGCGTTTCGGGAAAATAGATTTCTGGTCAACGTGCTGATGCGCGCGCAGGAGCGGCCCGAAGAGACCGAGGAGATCGTCGCCTTGCATGGCGGATTGATGGACACCATTTCGCTCGAAGAGGTGAACAAGTGGGCCAAGCAAGTCCTCCCCGCGAGCAACTGCCGGACGGCCGCCATCGTGCCGAAGGCGTTCGTGGGAATGTTCGAAGGCGGCCGGTGAGCGCTGCCTCTTTTTCCGCGCGTGACACAGACATTCCTGCCTGTGCTCAGGGTCTGCCGAAAAGGACAGACAGGAATGTCTGTTTCACTCTTATTTCTTGAACATGGGCGCGCTGGAATCGCCGCCGCTCAGGATGTACGCGACCAGATCGCGGAGTTCATCCGGGTTGAGCCCATTGATCAGGCCGGGAGGCATCATGGACGTCGGGAAGACACTGCGTGAGAGGACATCGGACGTCGGAACGCGAGTATGATCATCGGGCGTAAACGGGTTCGTCATGACGAAAAGCGTGTTGTTTTCTTCTCCCACGACGCGCCCGATAATGCTGCTGCCATCCTTCCTTTTGATTTCGTCGCTATTGTATTGGTCGCTGATTACCAGCGAGGGCGAAATGATATTCTCCAGCAAATCCTTCACACTATAGCGATTGCCGGCTCCGCTGATATCAGGGCCGATGCCGACGCCTTCCGCACCGAAGCGATGACAGGCGGTGCAGGCGGTGGCGGAGAACATCGCCTTGCCTTGCTCGAAATTGCGGCCGGTGAGCTGGCCGGTCACGAGCGCGACGGCCTCCGGAACGGTATAATCGCGACCCGGGCCTTTGGGCGCGGCGATCGGAGTGGCGGGCGCGGTCGACGCCGTGGCCGCGATGGCGGCGGCTTGGCTTTCGAAGCGAACGCGTTCGATCGGATCCGTGACAAAATTCGCGATTGCTTCGGTGCGGATGTTTTTGATGAAGCCCGTGAAGCTCGCCCCGCCGCGCCACGGAGTGGTCGTCTTGAACCACGCGAAATACGAATTGCGCAGCTCAGGCGTCCAGCCGGCAGTCGCGTTACGCAGCGTGTAAGCCAGAGCGATTTGCTGGCGGTCGGAGCGGCCGGCGGCGACCTGCTGCACGGTGACGCCGTAACGATCGTTGCGCGCGATTACCCGATCGCCGCCGAGTTCCTCAAATGTGATAGTGGCAGGTTCGGCCACTTTGAGTAGCGGAACGGCCTTCGCGACCACCGTGGTTGAATTGAGATAAACGAGCAACGCCAGGAGCTCGCGATTGATCAACGGGTCCGCGTGCGGAAAGTACTTGTCGAGGGATGCGACAATCGTGGCCGACACCTCCGGGGACGGCTTGCCCATGCGGGTGAACGCGAGCTGCCAGGCGCGCAAGAGCGGGAGGCGGAGCTCGGCGGGCTGCTTGCCAAAATCCAGCCGCCTGAGTGAGGCAATGAGTTTCGGCTGAAGTGACTTGTCGCCCACGCGAGCCAGTGCGATCAGCGCTTCGATCGAGGCTTGCGGCTGCAGTTCCGCCAGTGCGCGTTCGGCCCAGCGTTCAGCCGGTTGCATCTCAATCGCCACGCGGGCCGCGAACCGGACGAAGCGGTCCTTGTTGCCCAGATGCGGCCAAGCCGTGTCGATGGCGGCGGGGCTCAGGCCATCTTCGTGCAGAGCCTCGAGCGACCGACGTAGCTTTGCGGCCTCGGTGGGCGGGGCGATTTGGGCGGGGGCGGTGCTCTCCGTACCGGTGTACGTCACGCGATAAAGCCCGGACTGCGTGCGGCGACCGCCGACCGCGAAGTACATCGCGCCATCGTTCGGGCTAACGATTACGTCGGTCAGCGGCAGCGGTTTCCCGCCGACGAACTCTTCCTTTTCTCCGCGGAAGCTGGCTCCGTCGGGGGTGACATGAATCGCATAGAGGGTGCCGAATGTCCAATCGGCGGCGAAGAGGGCACGTTGATACTTGGCGGGAAACTTGGCGCCTGTGCCGAAGGTCACGCCCGTGGGCGAGCCCGGGCCGATGTTCACCACTTCCGGCAGGCTGTCGGCGTAGTAGTCGGGCCAGCGACCGGCGCCCGAGCGCCAGCCGTAGTCGCCACCGCTCACGCTGTGATTGATGCGGGTTGGCATATACCACGGCGAACCTTGGTCCCACTCCATGTCGGAGTCGTAGGTGAACAGCTCGCCGTTCTGGTCGAATGCGATGTCGTACTGATTGCGGAAACCGATGGAGAAGAGCTCGACCGTTTTGCCGTCCGGATCCATGCGGGCGATGTATCCACCCGGGGCGTACTTGTTGCGGGCATGGCCGCGGGCGTCCCACATGCGGGGCAGAAGGTGATCCTCACCCCACGCCACCATGCGGGCCTTTTCCATGTTCGCCGGGAGATCCGTGTGGTTGCCGTTGGCGAAGTAGATCGACTTGCCGTCGGGTGAGAGCACGAGCGCATGGGTGCCGTGTTCGCCGGAGCCGACCTTGATCTCGCGGATGTACTCGAATTTATCGAAGGTGTCGTCGCCATTGGTGTCACGGACGCGCCACACGCCCGCACGAGGGCGGCCCTCGTTGACCATCACGTATAGGCTATCGAAGGCATAGAGCAGCCCGTGCGCTCCCACCGTTACAGCCGCCAGGGAGCCGGCTTTGGGCGCGGGCGCCGTGGGGGCCGCGTCCCGGACGATTTTGGTGAAATCGATATCCAGTTGTTCGATACGCGTGCCGGTCGACGTCCCGACGGGCGGCGGGGTGATGCGATACAAGCCGCCATATTGATCCGAGGCGATGATCCGCCCCTTCGGGTCTGTCGTAATCGCGACCCAGGACCCTTGTTCTTCCTTGGGCACGGAGTAGAGCAGTTCGACCTTGAAACCCGGCGCGACCTGGAGGTCAGCCGGCGGAGTAGCCACGGGAAGCTCGGTGATCGCAGCGCGAGCCTTCCGGGCTGGAGCCGAAGCAGGCGTCGTGGGTTGGGCGGTGGCAACGGCAGCGCTGCTGACCGCGACGGCGATGACCGTGAGAGAACGGAGGGAGGGGAGACGGATCATGAGAAATTTAAATACTACAGGAAGGTTCTGAAAGAGCGCAACCGCTGGAAGAAGGGCAGGCCAGCACTGCCCTTCCCCTCCGCACCGCGCGGCGACTAGAATCGATGGGTGACAGTGACGAAGTAGGCGCGCGGTTGGACGGGGACGTATTGCAGCATGGTGTCGCGGCCGGTCGCAGGGAGCGCCCGATAGCTCTGGCGGTCGCCGGGATTTACGCCCCAACCGCGCCACGTCATCACACCCTCACTGTCGAAGACGTTGTTGATATTGAAACCGAATGACAGCTTCCGGGAGAAGTTATAGCCGGAAGAGAAATTAAACTGATTGAATCGCGGAAGGGTAATAACATTGGCGATGTTGCCCGCGCGCTCGCCCATGTGACGCCACGAGAGACTGGCGAACCAGGCCTTCGTACGATAATCGAGCGTGGTGTTGAGGATAAAGTCGGGATTGTTGTCGGAATCCTTCCCCGAGAAATCGAGGTACGTATCGTCGTCGCGTCCATTCGAGCCGGCCGTGAACACCTTCCAATTGGTGTTCTCGGAATTTTGCGCAGTGAAAACGGAACGTACCTTCAAGCGTTCGGTCAGCCGGAGCTCACCCTCGAGCTCGATGCCGAACGACGTGACCGAATTATAGATCGGGTCCGGATAATAGAGTGTCACGCCATCGGATTCCGTCGCCTGCGGGTTACTGTTGATATTGGCGAGCTTGCTCCAGAAAGGGGTCACAGTGACGGAAACGCGCGGATTTTTCCAGCGGTAGCCGAGCTCCCATTGTTCGACCGTTTGCGGACGGGGACGGAGGTTATCGAGGCGGAACTGCGAGGTATAATTCCGGAAAAACGCGTAGTCCGGTGCCTTCTCGCCATTCGCATACCGGACGTAGAAGGAGTTCTCGTTGTTGATTACGAAATTGGACGCGGTGGACCACGAGAAGCTGCGGACGTTCTTGTCGAAGTTCCATTTGGCGGCAGGGTTGGGCACCGTGAAGCGATTGTCGTACATCGTGAACGGATCACCGTCAGCGCCGCCGTAGGTGGGGTCCCAGTTGCCCCGTGGATTTTGTGAGCCGGATTGATTGAAGCCCTTGACGATAAAGTTCTCACTGCGGAAGCCCCAGTCGATGCCCCAGCGCGGGGTGATGTCCCACTTGTGGCCGAAGAAATAGGCGAATTGGCGGGCGATGCCTTCGTCGCGCGTGTAACCGGCGCCCAGATGGGTGAAACCCTCGGGGTTGGTGAGCTGAACCGGACGGCCTCCCCAAGGGGCGACCGCAGCCAGGGTGGGGGCAGTCGTGCCAGCGGGCGCCGTGGCCGCGGTCGCTGGTATCCAGACGATAGATACTGGTTCGGGCTGTGCGACGAGCGGGGACGCGGTGCGGCCTCCGCTGGTTTGGCGATCTGAGATGCCGGCGTAACCGAAGTAGCCGCCAGCCGTGAACGTCATGGTGCGAAACCGCTTTGTCACCGAGAGGCGCTCCATAATTTCGTCCATGTGTTCGTTGGCGACGCGACCATTGTTGGTCCAGAATGCGCTCGGCACGATCTGGCCGTTGGGCAGGTTAGCGAAACGCACCACCTGGCCAGGATGGGATAGGGCGTTGGCGTTGACCGTGTAGGCCCCGTTCGAGGTGACCTCGGCGAGCACCGTGCCGGTCTGGCGGTCGGAGAAGCGATAAAGCCCTGGCGGCACGCGGCCATTCAGAGTAGTGCCGCCGCCGCTGAACTGGATGCCCATCGAGCTAAAAAAATTCGGCCACTCGAGGCTGCGCGGCGTCACGCCCGCGCTCGAGTTCCAGTCCGCCCAGTTGCGGCTGAATTTCACGTTCTGATTGATCGACCAGCCGTCGCCAAACTCGTGTTTCCACTCGACTCCGGCATAGCGCTGCCGGGAGCGCACTGCATCGGTCGTATCAAAGGTGCCGAACGCATTATCCGCCTCGCGCGGGAATTGGTGGGAACTCTTTGGAAACAAGTTTGTACTATAGCGGCTTAGGCCGGGAAACTGCTTCGGATCCTGCGGATCGCGCGCGAGCAGGTATTCATACCAGTGATTCCGGTCGTCCATGTATTTACCATAGATCTTCACGGAACCGCTGCCGTAGTCTTTGAAGAGGTTGCCGCGGGTGACGAAGCCGTTGTTCATCGGATATCCCTTGGCTGGCCGGTGGCCCTCGGCGTAACGATAGAACCCGCCCAAACTATACACCCAGCCTTGGCCCAGCGGCCCGCCGATGACCGCGTCTCCACGGTAGAATCCGCCGGAGCGGCCCTCCAGTCCGAAGCGCGTGCGCACTTCGCCTCCGAAAACGGCGGGTCCGATGCGACTAATATAGTTGAACGCACCGCCCGGCGAATTGGACGAGGTGATCGAGGCGCTGCCACCACGAACGGCTTCGACTCGCTGCAGCGTGACGTCAGGGCGGTTGAAGTAACTGGCGTTGTAATTACCGAAAGCGATGTTGGTGATCGGGAGTCCGTCCTCCTGCATGGAGACGTAATATTGGCCCGTCGCGCCATCGCTGCTGTCCGCGGAAATGCCGCGGGAGTAAACCATGCCGCGAATCTCGCCGAGCGACGAGTTGACGAAGACGCCAGCAACATTGAGCAGCAGATCGTCCGCACTGATCGGTACTTGCTCGGCGATAAGAGTGGCATCGACGGTGGAAATCGCGGTGGTGGCTTTCCTGGCTTCGGTGGCATTGAAGACGCCGGTAACAACGAAGTCGTCGAGCTTGGTGGTGCCGGCGTTGGGATCGGCAGGGGTGGATGACGACGACGGAACTGGCGCCACTTGGGCCGAGAGCGCGCCAGCAAAAGCCAGCGCGAATACGCTGGAGCGGCGCACGAACGTAGAGGGAGACATGATGGGGTAAGACTCAGGGTTACTAACGAAAAAAAAACGGCGCATCGCGGCGCCGCCGGGGTTTGGTGGCGCCCGATGGATTAACGCGGACTCAAGGCAGCGTCTTGAGGCGGACGTTTTTAAATTCGATCGTCATTGGCGGTCCTTGGTGAAGTTGCAGCCCGATGACGCCGGACTTCGGGGCGATGGTCGGGTCGGCGTCGGTCACATCGGCGGTGAGTTTGCCGTTGAGGAAGTGTTGCAGGCGGTTGCCCTTGGCGATGAT
>Ga0163144_10000273_pt1 | contig 118788 bp, 115 predicted proteins | sample OliLak19BULKMAT1_FD_123175 | JGI IMG/M metagenome (GOLD analysis project Ga0163144, IMG submission 123175) | Freshwater microbial mat bacterial communities from Lake Vanda, McMurdo Dry Valleys, Antarctica - Oligotrophic Lake LV.19.BULKMAT1 | ecosystem: Environmental > Aquatic > Freshwater >...
AATGCAGCGCGTGCAGCTGCCGCAGTGGTCCTGGGTGTGCGGGGTATCGGCCGGTAGCGCGAGATCGGTATAGATCTCGCCCAGAAAGAACCATGAGCCGTCGTGCCGGTTGATGAGATTCGTGTGTTTGCCGATCCAGCCCAGGCCGGCATTGCGTGCGAGCGGCTTTTCGAGCACCGGTGCGCTGTCACTGAACACGCGATAGCCAAACGGACCGAGCGCTTGCTCGAGCCGGCTCGCCAGCCGCTGCAGTCGGCTGCGTATCACCTTGTGGTAATCGCGGCCGACGGCATAGCGCGACACATAGGCGCGTGATGGATCGAGGAGCTGACGCTCGGCATCGGCCTGCGGTTGCGGCAGGTAGTCGAGCCGCGCACTGATCACGCTGAGCGTGCGCGGAATCAGTTCGGCGGGGCGACTGCGACGGCTGCCGTGAGCGGCGAGGTACTGCATCTCGCCGTGATACTGCCGGGCCAGCCAGGCTGCGAGCCGAGCTTCATCGGCGCCCAGGTCGATACCGGTGATGCCAGTCTGCTGAAAGCCCAGTTCGGCGCCCCAGGCCTTTATTTGCGCGACGAGCGCAGCGGGATCAAGTGCCGTCATCGACGCCGTCGGGCACGGGCGTGCTGCCGTCCGCGATCCCGGTGCGGGCACACACCGCCAGCCACAGCGCGGCAAAGGCGCGCGCGCCGGGACTGCTCGCCGCGAAGGCCTGTACCGGTGCCCGCTGCTCACCCATTTTCTCGACCTGGCTGGTATACGGAATGAAACTGCGCAGCACTTCGGGATGACCGGCGGCGAAGTTCGTCACCAGTTCACAGTGCAACTGGCGACGGCGGTCGACCATCGAGAAGAACGGCAACAGTTTTCCCAGCGGCAGGTTTTCCTCACTGCAGAAGGTACGCAGCTGGCGATAGGCACGCACCGACAGGGGTGTCGGAATAATGGGCACCAGCAGCCAGTTCGCGACATCGAACACATTCTCCGACACACGCGACAGATGGGGTGCGCAGTCGAGGATGACGATGTCGTAGTCGTCGGCGAGGGGGGCGAGCAGCTTTTCGAGTCTTTTGGTGGGCTTCTTGAGCCCGTTCAGCGCGAGGTCGAGGTTACGGTAGCTGAGATCGGCCGGCAGCAGATCGAGGTTCGGATAATCCGTGCCGCGGATGGCACGACGCAGATCGTGCTTCCGGTCGAGCAGGTGATCGAGATCGGCCTCGGGCTGGGGCTCGATGCGGAAGTAAAAGCCGGCCGCCCCCTGCGGGTCGAGGTCCCACACGAGGGTGCGATGACCGGCGAGGCTCGCGCAGTACGCGAGGTTCACCGCCGCGGCCGTTTTGCCGACGCCGCCCTTGATGTTGTAGGTCGCGAAGACATTCATGGGGACATCATGGGCGTTCGAGCAGACGCGTGTAAATGCGCTGCGTGGCCGGCGCGCGGAACTGCTCGAAGGCGAGCGTGACGAGCTCGCCGTGCGCGTGCTCGAGGGCCGTGAGTCGAATTTCGAGATCGATCACGATCGGCAGCACCGTGCGCGCGAGCGCATCAACGGCCGGCAGTTCGGCGGTGAGTTCGCGCAGCAGCGCATGGTGGACATGCAGATCCCAGGTGTCGCCCATCGCGGTCTGCACCCGTTTCAGCGCTGCGATCGCGCGCCGGCACAGGGCCGTATCGAACAGACGCTGAAAGCCCTCCAGCAGGTAGCGCAGCTTTTTGCACTCCTTGCGCAGTTCGTGGAGTAGTGCCGGCTCCGCCCGCGCACGAGCCCAGTCGAAGTTGAGCACCCGCGCATGGCGTCGGTGCAGCGCCTCGAGCACGACGACCTTCAGCCGCGCATCGCCGCGTTTCCCGGTTTGCCGCCCGTGTTCGAGATCGATGACGAGCGCCTCCCAGTCGCGTCGGAACGCGCGATAGCGGTGGCTGCGAAAGTATTTCGTCAGGGACTTGCGCGCTCGATCGCGCGCCGTGGTGACCAGCGATGACAGCGCTGCCGTCTGCGCCGGATCGGCGCCGCTGTCGTGCAGATAGCCCGGCAGCTGGGCACTGAGGACATCGAGATCGCGCAGCCGCCCGGTGACCAGGTTCAGCGCAGCAAGCGCAACGCGGTCACGCGCGCGTGCCGGCTTCGAGAGCACTTTGCGCAGATCGCCGTGCCATGAGCGGATGCTGCGCAGGGCCACGCGGTAGTCGTGCAGGAACTCGCTGTCGAGGTTGTCAATGATGCCCTGCTCATTGGCCCACATCACACCGGCATAGGCGTCGAACAGCGCGGCCAGCGCACTCGCTGCCGGCATGTCGCGCGTCAGCGCCACCGGCGGTTTGGCGTGATACGGGCGAACATCGCCGCGAGCGTCGAGCAGTGCGATGGCCGGGTCCACCTTAAGTTCGCTGAGGAGGTCCCGCTGTCCGAGCGCCCGGAGCAGCCGCGCGCAAACACGCTCGAAGCCCCGGACCGGCCGCACGCTGAGGAGCGCGATGGCCGGGGCGTCGCGCCGCGCGCGAAAGATCTCGAGATCGAGCGTCGCGATGCGCTTGTCGAGGGCGTCGAACCAGTGCACGCGATGCAGATCGAACGGCGCCGCGCAGCGCACGAGCAGCGCGCGGTCTTCACACGGGCCTTCCAGGCGCGCACGCAGCCGGGGGCGCGTGAGCGCGGCGCCATGGCGCGGCAGTTCCGCTGCCTGCCAGGTCTCGCCGCGTGCTGCGCCGGCCGTACGCAATGTCAGCGTGACATCGCCCGACTTGCCGTGCGTCGCGTCGAGCACGAGGTCGGCCGCTTGCAGCCGCGCATCGAAGGTATCGAGCAGTTGCCGCTTCAGGCGCCGCACCGGTTCCTGCCGCGCGTGGCCCACTCCCGCGAGTGCGGCGAGCAGCGTGCAGGCCTGCGCGGGGTCGTCAAGGCGGTAATGGCAGCGCATGGCCGCGTCAGCCACCGTCACGCAGACGGTAGGCCATCAGCCGGCAGAGCAGGTCGCACATGGAGGCCTCATGGACGTTGTTATCAAGGCAGGGGGCGCCCCATCATAGCCCGAGGCTCGGGCCGGAAGTCACTCAGCAAGGGTGACTGCGTCTGTCACCGCGGACAACAGACGGCATACGGAGGGTGGTCTCAAGCGGTAGCTGCACGGCAAGCGGGTTCGTCGTTACCGGGGAAAGAGCATTCCCAACAGCGCTTGGGCTCACGCAGAAAGCCCGACAATCCGCGCCAGACCGGCAGTGGCTGCACTGCCGCACTGCCGATTCTAGCCCCGTGTCAGTGTTGGCCTTCCTGCGTCAGTCCAGGCTGCATCGCGGTGCCGGCCGACCGGACGTAGGTGACGAACGGACCGCGCTCAGGATCTCCCCCGCTCAGAGATTCTGCACGGCGTAGTCGGCGAGGCGCGAGCGTTCGCCGCGCATCAGGGTCACGTGGCCGCCGTGGGCCCAGTCCTTGAAGCGGTCGACCGTGTAGGTGAGGCCGGAAGTGGTTTCGCTGAGATAGGGCGTGTCGATCTGGGCGATGTTGCCGCAGCACACGATCTTCGAGCCCGCGCCGGCGCGGGTGATCAGCGTGCGCATCTGTTTAGCGGTGAGGTTCTGGGCCTCGTCGATCACGATGTAGCGCGAGAAGAAGGTCCGGCCGCGCATGAAGTTCATCGAGCGGATTTTGACCCGGCTGGCGAGCAGATCCGCCGTCGCGGCCCGGCCCCAGTCACCGCCTTCCTGGGTTTCGGACAGCACTTCGAGGTTGTCCATCAGCGCACCCATCCAGGGCGTCATTTTTTCTTCCTCGGTGCCGGGCAGGAAGCCAATGTCTTCGCCGAGCGGCACCGTTTCGCGCGTGACCACGATTTCACGGTAGCGCTTCATGTCGAGCGACTGCGCGAGACCGGCGGCGAGCGCCAGCAGCGTCTTGCCGGTGCCGGCGGCGCCGAGGAGGGTCACGAAGTCGATGTCGGGATCCATCAGCAGGTTCAGCGCGAAGCTCTGCTCGCGATTGCGGGCCGTCATGCCCCACACCGCGTGGCGGCTGTTCCGGTAGTCGCGGGCGCGCTCGAAGATGACCCGGCCATCTTCGATGCGGCGGGCGATCAGCTCGAGGCCGCCTTCCTCGCCGGTGTACAGGAATTCGTTCGGATAGAAGTGCTCGAAGCGATCGGCCGGCACCGAATAGAAGGTGCGCGCCTCGTCCTGCCAGCACTTGAGTTCGTTGCCCTGCCGGTCCCAGAAATCGGCCGGCAGCGCGCGGGTGCCGGTGTACAGCAACGAGATGTCATCGAGCACCTTGTCGTTGTAGTAGTCCTCGGCGGACACGCCGATCACGCGCGCCTTGATGCGCAGGTTGATGTCCTTGGACACCAGCGTGACGTCCGTGCCGGTGTGCTGGTCGCGGAGCGCCAGCGCGGTGCCGAGGATGCTGTTGTCGGGCGTGTTGCCGGGCAGGCCGGTCGGCATCGCGCCGTCGAGGATGCTCGTCTGCAGGAACAGGCGGCCGCTCGGCGGCTGACCGGCCATGCCCTTTTCCGGGGTTGGCAGCGCAAGGCCGGCCTCGATGCGGACGCGATCGGCGTCGGCGATCAGCTCATCGATGAAGCGGCTGACCTGGCGCGCGTTGCGGGCCACTTCGGACACGCCCTTTTTCGCCGCATCGAGCTCCTCAAGCACCATCATCGGGATGAAGATGTCGTGTTCCTTGAAGCGGAACACGGCGCTCGGATCGTGCAGGAGGACGTTGGTATCGAGGACGAACAGGCGTTTGCCTGTTTTGCGGGTGGTCATGGGGCGTTGGCCGGCGCGTCAGCCGTCGTTCACTTCACCGGCTCCATGATGGCGTCGAGGTTCAGGTGATCGCAGAAATCCATGAACTCGCCGCGCAGGCCGGCAATCGAGACGTTCGTCGGCACGCTAATGGTCATGTGCAGCGAGAACATCGGGGTCGCGGTATGGGCCGCGGCGTATGAACCCGAGTACATGTCCTCAACGCCAATGTCGCGCTGGGAGAAGAACTGGGTGATTTCGTGAACGATGCCAACGTGGTCTACCGAGATGACTTCGATCGCATAGGGCATCAGATCGCCCTGGCGGCGGCGTGGTTCGGTGCGCTGGGCGATGGTTTTGACCTGCAGCTGGTTCTCGAGCCGGGGCAGCTGGCTTTCGATCTTGGCAATGGCGTCCCAGGTCCCGGACAGCAGCATCATCAGCGTGAAGCGATCGCCGAGGACCGTCATGCGGCTGTCGCCGATGCTGCAGCCGCAGTCCTTGATGGCCTTGGTGAAGGCCTCGATGAGCCCAAGCCGGTTGGCGCCCATTGCGGAAACCGCGATGTGGTTCAGAAGCGTCTCAGGTGGGGGCCGGGTGCTGGATATCATGGACCCGACGCATTGTGCATGGTCACGGCTCCGGCCCGCAAGCAGACAAGCATTCGCCGCGGCTTGAACCCGCGATCAGCGCTTGCGCAGACGCGGCGTAAAGACGGAATTATGTGGTGGCTCATCAACTTGAGTTAACGCAGGGCGGACGCTACTATGCACGACCATTGGCGCAGGGCAGGGGCATGAGTCGATTTCGGGGCAGTATGGTGGCGATCGTCACGCCGATGTCGGGCGGTGTGTCGCCCGCTGCCGCGATTGACTGGGATGCCCTCGCACGCCTCATCGAATTTCATGTCGCCGCCGGCACCGACGCCATCGTCGTGGTCGGCACCACCGGCGAATCCGCCACGCTGGATGAATCCGAACACGTTGAAACCATTCGCCGCGTCGTGGCCATGGTCAACGGCCGGGTGCCCGTGATTGCCGGCACCGGCGCGAACGCCACTACTGAAGCCATTCATCTCACCGCGTGCGCAAAGCAGGTCGGTGCCGATGCCTGTCTGCTCGTCACGCCGTACTACAACAAACCGACCCAGGAAGGCCTCTACCTGCACTTCAAAGCGGTGGCCGAGGCGGTCGACATACCGCAGATCCTGTATAACGTGCCGGGACGCACGGCCTGCGACATGCAACCGGAGACGATCGGTCGCCTGTCGCAGTTGTCGAACATCATCGGCATCAAAGAGGCCACCGGTGAGGTGGCACGGGTCGCGAAGCTGCGCGAACTGTGCGCGCCGGAGTTCCTTCTTTTGAGTGGCGACGACGCCACTGGCCGCGAGTTCATGCTGGCCGGTGGGCACGGCGTGATCTCGGTGACCGCCAACGTCGCGCCGACAGCGATGCACGAACTTTGCGTGGCGGCGATGGCCGGCGACGCGGCGAGCGCCAGCCGCATCGATGCGCCGCTTGCGGCCTTGCATCGCGACCTGTTCTGCGAGTCCAATCCCATCCCGGTCAAGTGGGCTGTGCACGCGATGGGGCTCATCGGGACCGGCATCCGCCTGCCGCTGACCTGGTTGTCCAGTGCCGGGGAAACGAAAGTCCGCGCTGCCATGCGCGCAGCCGGCATCCCACTCGCCATCTGACGGCGGCCGCGCGCATCGAACCTGCGCCAGCCACACGTCTGTCCGAACCGAATTCGCCTTGAGGTCATCACAGTCTATGTTCAAGCGTCTCGTGACAATGTTGTTGGTGCTGGCCGCCGTTGGCGGGTGCAGCAGAATCATGCCCAAGCTCGATGCCGTCATTCCCGACAATCGCACCGAGTATCGCAAGAGCCGCACGCTGCCCGATCTCGAGGTGCCGCCGGATCTCACCACCGATGCAATCCGCGATCGCATGGCGATCCCCGAGGGCGGTGAGGAAGCCACGTTCTCGACCTACCAGGAGCGGATTGCGAAGCGCAAGCGCGAACAGGATCTCGAGCGCTCCGCGAACGATGCGATCAAGGTGCTCGACGACGAACACATTCTGGCTGTTGAAGGCGTGCCGAAGCAGATCTGGCCGCAGCTGCGCGAGTTCATGGCCGAAGCCGGTTACAAGCTCGACCTCGACGACGAAGAACTAGGCGTCATCGAAACCGTGTGGGACGAGAATCCGGAAACGCTGACCCGCGCCAAGTTCAAGGTTTTCGCTGAAGCCGGCAAGGATGCGGGTACCACCTTGCTGTATGTCTCGCAGCGCGCCGAAGAGCTCGTGCCGGAAGGCGACGACATGACCTGGAAGCCGGTCGAGCGCGACGACGTGCAGGAGCGCGAACTCGTTGAACGCCTGCAGACTTACCTCGTTGGCGAACGCGGCGGCGCGAAGCCCGAAGATCTGACCGTCGCCGAAGCCTACGGCTCGGCGGCTGCCGCGGACACTGGCAAAAGCGCGGCGGCGAGCGATGAAGCCGCGGCAGCGCCGGAGGCCGATGACGGCGGCGTCGCTGCCATCGTCAGCGCCGGCAGCGGCAAGGTATACCTTGCGATTCAGCAGGAGTTCGCGAGCGCCTGGCGCGCCACCGCACCGGCGCTCGAGCGCGCGGGCTACACGATCGATCAGTCCGACAAGTCACGCGGCATCTTTTACCTGCACGTGCCGGCGAGTGCAGGCGAGACACAGAAGCGTGGCGTGCTGTCGAAGCTCAAGTTCTGGGGTGGCGACGAAGAACACGAGCTGCAACTGAACCTGACCGGCGTCGGCACCAAGACGGAAGCCGTGGTACTCGATCGCGAAGGCCGTTGGGAAACCGGCGACATCGCGCGCAAGATTCTCGAACGCCTTGAAGGCGAGCTGGAAGCCGGCGCCTGAGGACGGCCGCGTGCGCTGCGCGCTGATCGGCAGCGGCAGCGCAGGCAATGCGCTGCTGGTGGCGACTGGCACCACGGCCCTGCTCGTCGACTGCGGTTATTCGATCAAGGCCTTCGACGCGCGCGCCGCGCAGCTCGACTTCAACCCCCACGATCTCTGCGCCGTGCTCGTGACCCACGAGCACGACGATCATCTCGGCGGCGTGTTGCCGCTGTCACGCCGCTATCGTTTGCCCGTGCATTGGGCGCGTGGCACGCGCCTCGTGGCCAATGCCCGTCACGGTGAGGCGGTCGATTCGCAGGATTTCTCGCCGCACGCGCCGTTCACGATCGGGGATATCGAAATCACCCCGGTCCCCGTGCCGCACGACGCGCGCGAACCGACGCAGTTCATCTTCCGCCACGGCCAACTCAAGCTCGGTCTGCTGACCGATCTCGGCAGCATCACGCCCCATGTGATCGAGGCTTACGCCAATTGCGATGCGCTGTGTCTCGAGTTCAACCACGATCTGGAGCGACTCGAGCACAGCGAGTATCCGCCTTCGCTGCGCCGGCGCATCGCCGGTTCCTACGGCCACCTGAGCAACTCGCAGTCGGAGCATCTGCTGTCACGCCTCAAAGGCCCGCGTCTGAAACGTGTGGTCGCTGCCCATCTCAGCGAACGCACGAACGACCCGGCCCTGGTTGCCGAATGCCTCGCGCGCACCGTGCCCGACATCACGACCGTGATCGCGTCGCAGGATGCGGTTGTGCCGTGGTTCGAGGTTGGGGGGGAATCAATCTAGCCACGGAGCACACGGAGGAGGAACGACTTGATTTGGAGGTTCCGAAACGCCGGCTCCTGCGATGGTCACGCTGCTACGGCGGCGCCCAGTTCAATGACTTTCTTCCGCCGTGTGCTCCGTGGCTAGATTCCCCTTCAACAAGCACCCACGCCCGCAAGCGTGCCCGGTCGACGGGTCGCGCTACTCAGCCGTTCTTCTTGATGTGCGCGCGCAGGCGCTGGCGCTTCTTGAGCTGACGCGCGGTCAGCGGATTCTTGCGGCCCTTGAACGGGTTCTCATTCTGTCTGAACTCGATCCGCACCGGGGTACCGGTGAGCTTCAGCGCGCGGCGATAGAAGCTCGACAGATAGCGACGGTAAGTTTCGGGCACGGAGTCGGTCTGGTTGCCGTGAATGATGATCGTCGGCGGATTCTTGCCGCCCATATGCGCGTAGCGCAGCTTGATGCGGCGGCCGTTGACGAGCGGCGGGTTGTGCGTTTCGACCGCGCGATACAGCAGTTCTGTCAGGTCGCTCGTCTGCACCTCGATGTACGCTGACGCATGTGCGGCGTCGAGCGCGCCGAACAACTCGCCGACGCCGGTGCCGTGCAGCGCGGAGATGTAACGGGTTTCCGCAAAGTCGACGAACTCCAGACGCCGATCGATCTGGCGTTTGAGTTCATCGCGTGCGTCGGTCGTCATGCCGTCCCATTTGTTGACCGCCACGACCAGCGAACGCCCGACATCGAGCACGCCGCCAAGCACCGTCAAATCCTGTTCAGTCAGCGAATCGCGCGCATCCAGCACTACGATCACGACCTGCGCGGCGTCGATCGACTGCAGAGTTTTCACCGCGCTGAACTTCTCGACCACCTCCGTCACGCGGCTGCGGCGGCGGATGCCGGCGGTGTCGATCAGCGTGTAGTGACGACCATGACGCGCCAGCGGAATCGACACGCTGTCATGCGTCGTGCCCGGCAGATCGGCAGTGATCATCCGCTCTTCCCCGAGCATGCGGTTGACGAGCGTCGACTTGCCGACGTTCGGGCGGCCGACGATGGCCACGCGAATGCCGCTGTCTGTGGCGTCCTGCTCGAGCTCTTCGGTGCGCAGCCAGTCTTTCGTGACAGCGGCGACGAGATCGTCGATGCCGACACCATGCGCACCCGAAACAGGATGCGGCTCCCCGAGACCCAGCGACGCGTACTCCGCGCGCACCATGTCCGCGTTCATGCCCTCGGCCTTGTTGACCGCCAGGAAGATCGGTTTGCCGCTACGGCGCAGGCTGCGCGCGAGATCCTGATCGGTGGAGGTCAGGCCTTCGCGAGCGTCGACGACGAACACGCCGGCGGCGCATTCATCGAGCGCCTGCAGCGCCTGGCGTGTGACGAGCTCGGCGAGTTCGCCGCGATCTTCCGCGATGCCGCCGGTGTCCACCACCAGATAGGCCGCGCGACCGACGCGGCCGACGCCGAGTTTGACGTCACGCGTGACACCGGGCACATCGGCGACGAGCGCGTCGCGTGTGCGGGTGATGCGGTTGAAGAGCGTCGACTTGCCGACATTCGGCCGGCCGATGATAGCGAACGCGGGTTTGAGCTGTTGTCGGAGTTCGTGGGCCATGCTGCAGTGTAGGTGAGTTTGGTGGCGTGACGCGAAGCGGGGCCAGGATTCGGCAGCGGGCGCCTGCCGCAGTGGCCGTTTTGCCACCGTTGCCGATTTCCGACACGCGGCTGGTGGCGCCGGCCAGGCTCGATCCTGCCGTTGTTCGCCGTGGCAGATCTGCCGATTATTCTGCGCTGAACGCCGCCATCTTGCCCGATGAGCTGTACGCCGCGACCGCGCCACCGATGTCGATGGGCGGGGCGATGATGCGCTTGTTGTCGATGCGCTGGCGGGCAACGAGTTTGCCGGTTGCCGCGTCGAGCCAGTGCAGATAGCCCTCGAAATCGCCGAACACGACATAGCCCTTGTAGCGCATCGGGCCGGTCAGCTGTCGATTCTTCAGCTTCTTGTACTGCCACACCGACGAGCCGTCGGCGCGGCTGATGGCCCATACGTAGCCGCGTTCGTCGGTGATGTAGACGTTCTCGTCGTCCACCGCCACTTCGGTGTACGAAGAGATGTCGCGCGTCCATTCGAGGCTGCCGTCGCCCAGCGACACGGCAGCAACGCGGCCCTGGAAGCTGTCGAGATAGGCGGTGTCATCGCGGATCACCGGCTCGGCGTCGATGTCGACGAGGCGCTCGAGTTCGGAGCGGCCAGAGGGCTCGGCGAGGCGGGTTTCCCACAGCTCCCGGCCGGTTTCGAGATCGAGCGCGTTCAGCCGGCCATTGTCGAAACCGGCGATCACCATGCCGTTGTGGATCAGCGCCGCCGCGGTGCCGCGCAGATTCAGCGTCGGGATAGTGCGATCGAAGACCCACTTTTCCTTGCCGGTTTGAGCGTCGAGCGCATACAGCTTGCCGTCACCGGTGCGCACGACGACGACCCCCTCGGCCGCATGCGGGGCGGCGAGGATTTCACTGGAGACGTTGGCGACCCAGCGCTTCTTGCCGGTGGCGGCATCGCGCGCGACGACCTGCGCTTTAGACGTGCCGACGTACACCAGCCCTTCGCCGACGCCGGGGCCGCCGGAGATGCGGCGCTTCTTGTCACGCTCTTCCCAGACGACCTTGCCGGAGGTGGCATCGATGGCCATCATGCGTCCGTCGTGATCGGCGGTGTAGATCTGGCCGTCGAGGGCTGCCGGCAGCAGTTTCAGGTAGAGATCGTCGGAGCCTTTGCCGAAGCGGCCGTCCCACAGTTCCTTGACCGCGAGGGTCGATTCGAATTTCTTGTCGAGCACGGCGGGCGCGAGGCGGGCTGCCTCGCGCCGGGCTTCTTCTTTCTGTTCTGCGTCACCGAACCAGCTGGTGACTGAATCCTTGACCGCGACGGCCTGCTCGGCGCAGCCGGCGGTGAGCGTCGTTGCCGCGATCAGCAGCAACGCCTGCAATTGAAGCTTCATGCTAGTTCGCAGCAGGATCGAGACCAAGGCTCTCGATCTTGAGCTCGATCAGTCGCGGGTCGCCGCCGGCATCGGCGACGACGGTCTGCGCCGCGGCGTAGGCTTTCGCCGCGGCGTCTTTCTTGCCCAGCGCGGCAAGGATGTCACCTTCTATCTCGGCAAACTGCGGCGCCTGCTGCTGGCCGATCTGGCGAAAGGTTTTCAGCGCGGCGTCTGCCTCACCTTCGGCCAAAATGATCTGCGCCATGCGCGCCTTGGCGATCGCGGCCAGTTCGTCACCGCCGGCGTTGTCGATCACCCACCGCAGATGCTGCTTGCCGTCAGCGAGCTTGTCGTCGTCAACGGCAAGCTTGGCCATCAACAGGGCGGTCAGGCGGGCGTAGGTGCTCTTCGGATAGGCCGTGAGGATGGCCTGTCCGGTTTCCATCGCTTCCTTGCCGCCGCCTTGCGCGGCGAGGTTCAGGAACTGTTCGTAGTTGACCGATGCATTCTCGGCCTGCGCATCCTGCATGCCGTTCCAATACCGGTAACCGCCGAGGCCGCCGAGGCCGACGATAAGCCCCAGCGCAATGCCCTTGCCATTGTCGCGCCACCATTTTTTGATGGCTTCGACCTGTTCGTTTTCCGACGTGTAGCCTTCCACCCTGCTGGTCTCCTCAATCATTGGCCTGGGCTACGGCACCTTTGCCGCTGCCGGGCCGGCGATTATAGCCTGTTCGGGCGTGGCGCCCGTGATTAGGCGGCGAAAAAGGACAGCGGCCGGCGTCTGCCGCGTCGCCTGCGGTGCCGTTTTCCCCCGGAGAACGCCGCGCTTCGACTCCCGGGGCGCGGTTTAGCGGGCGAGCATCCGGGTGACGGCCGCGATGAGTTCAGCGCGCGCGACGCACTGCTGTTCACCCTGGCCACGCAGCGGTTTCAACGTGACATTGCCATTGGCGATCTCATCGCCGCCCAGGATCAGCGCCACCCGGGCGCCGGTGCGGTCGGCGCGTTTCATCAGGGCTTTCATGCTGCCGCCGCCGCAGGCGCAGATCGTGCGCGTTGCCGGCAGGCTGCTGCGGATTTCTTCCGCGAGTAGCAGGGCCGCCTGCATCTCGGCGTCGGAGATGCCGACGACGCAGAGGTCGGCTTCGGCCTCCACGCTGTCGTCGTGCTGGGCCAGGATCTCGATCAGGCGTTCGAGCCCCATCGCGAAACCGACCGCCGGGGTCGGTTTGCCGCCCATCAGTTCAACGAGGCCGTCGTAACGGCCACCCGCACAAACCGTGCCCTGGGCGCCAAGTTCGGTGGTGATCCACTCGAACACGGTCTTGCCGTAGTAGTCGAGGCCGCGCACCAGCAACGGATTGATGACAAAGCCGATGCCGGCCGCTGTCAGTGTCGCGCAGACGGCGTCGAAGTGGGCGCGCGAGTCGGCCGCGAGATAATCGGCGAGCCGCGGCGCGCCGTCGATCAACGGGCGCAGCGCCGGGTTCTTGGAATCGAGGATGCGCAGCGGATTGCGCTCGAGCCGCAGCCGGCTGTCCTCGTCGAGCGCCGCTTCGTGGGCGCGGAAATAGTCGGTCAGCGCCGTACGATAACGCTCGCGCTCGCTGGCCACGCCGAGCGTGTTCAGCTCCAGGCGCAAGTTCGTCAGACCCAGTGTCTGCCAGATGCGCGCGGTCATCAGGATCAGTTCGGCATCGATGTCGGGCCCGAGCATGCCGTAGGCCTCGGCGCCTATCTGGTGGAACTGCCGGTAGCGGCCCTTCTGCGGCCGTTCATGCCGGAACATGGGCCCCGCATACCACAGCCGCAGCTGCGGCTGTGGATTCAGCAAGCCGTGTTCGAGTACGGCGCGCACGCAGCCCGCAGTGCCTTCCGGGCGCAGGGTCAGCTGATCGCCGTTGCGGTCGGCGAAGGTGTACATCTCTTTCTGCACGATGTCGGTGGTGTCGCCGATCGAGCGTTCGAACACGCTGGTCGACTCGACTATCGGCAGCCGGATCTGCTGGTAGCCGTAGGTCGCAAGCACGCCGGCGACGGTCTGCTCCAGCCGTTGCCAGCGCGCGCTGGCTGGCGGCGCAACGTCGTTCATGCCGCGTATCGCCCGGAGTTCCTGTTTCACCGCCTGCTCCGGGATTGAGTCTGGTTAGTTCGTCACTGACGCGCCGGCCAGCGCGCTGTCAGGGGTCGCCAACGGCCATCCGCGCGACGCCATTGATGGAGTGCCCGCCAACATCGACCGCGCCACCGCGAAAGGTCACGGCAACGGCGGACGCGTTGCCGATCACGAGGTCATATGGCGGCTTGCCCGTGACCGCGACCTGCTCGCCGCCTTTGATGAGCCCGAAATGCAGGCGCGTGCGGTTCAAATCCGTGACTTCCACCCATGAATCGCGCGCCGCGCTGAGGACCAGTTCACCGATGGCGGTGCGGCCGGGCGGGGCTTGCGCGGTGGCGGCAAGATCCCGATCAGCCACTGGCCCGGCTGCCGTATCCTGCGCGGGCAGGGTTGCGTCGACGGGCGGCGGCGTCGAGCCGTCGCTCTGTCGTCGCCAGGTCTCTGGCTTGCCCAACGGCGCAGCGGTGTGTTCGACGATCGTGAACGTGTAGGGCAATGGAATCGACGGTTCCGGCGTGGGCAGCACTTCGCCGGACAGCGTTTCCTCACCGGTGTCAGGGCGCGCGACCTGACTGCTGTAATGGCGCTGCCACCACACGGCAATCAGCACGATCACGATCGCGACGAGCGCGTAGCTGATGAACTGGATACGCGTGCTCGAACTCGTAATCTGGGCGGGGGCGCGCGATTGGAAGTCCGCGAGCACGGGCTCGGCCACATTCGCGAGCGCCGCGTACTGGGCCAGCACCGGCGCCGGGTCGATGCCGAGTTCCTTGGCGATCGAGCGGATATAACCCTTTGTGAAGGCCGGCCCGGGCAGGCGCTCGTGGGCGTCCGTTTCCACCGCCTCGATCACCCTCGGTTCGAGGCGCAGCCGCTGCGCGAGCGCGTCGCGTTCGAGCCCGACCGCCTCGCGAGCCTCGCGCAACATGGCGCCTGGCCCCTTGGCCACGTGCGCCGCTTTCGGCAGGTTTTCGAGCGTGCCCTGCTGCACTAGTAGAGCTCGCCGCGCAGCAGTTGCCCGGTTTCGCGGGCGTCGGGAAACCGGTTGCGCAAGGCCACGGCATAGCTCGCGGCTTTGTCGTCATTGCCGATCGCCTTCTCGATTTTAATCGCCAGGGCGAGCGCCCGCGGCGACTGCGACGCGAGCGCGAAATAGCGCGTCATGTAGCGCTGCGCTTCCGGCAGCTCGCGGCGATCGAAACTGATTTGCGCCATCTGCAGCAGTGCGAGCGTGAGCTGCGGATTGCGATCCAGGGCCGAGCGGAAGTGTTCCTCCGCGGCCTCGACATTCTTCGCCGCCAGCGCGCACAGGCCGGCGTTCGTCAGCGCCACTTCCGGCGTGCGGTACAGGGGATTCTTCACGGCTTCGATGAACTTCGCCTGACCTTCGTCGTAGCGCTGCTGCTGGCACAGGAACTGGCCGTAGTTGTTCAGTGCCATCGAGTTGCCGGGCGCGCTGTCGAGCGCGGCCTTGAAGCTCGCTTCCGCCTGGTCGTATTGCTGGAGCCGGTTGCGCAGCAAGCCAAGCGCGTTGTGCGCATCGGCGTACCGGGGATCGACTTCGAGCGCTTTTTCCAGCTTTTTCAGCGCGAGTTCGTTGTCGCCGTCCTTCATGTACTCGACGCCGAGCTGAGTGTTGAGCGCGGCCACTTTGGCGCGCTCCTCGCCGGCGGCATCCGGTTTCCTGGGCGGGGTGGACTGGCAGCCCGCGACCAGCATGCCGGCCAGCAGCAGCGCGCCAAGTCTGCCCGCAGAGGGTGAGCTGGTTGCGGTCGGCAGCATATCAGGCCCTCAGTTCCTCTTGCGCCCGGCGCTGCCGGGCGCTGCGCGCCTGAACCTGGCCGACGAGCTGACCGCAGGCAGCGTCGATGTCTTCGCCGCGGGTCTTGCGTGTGATCGTCAACAGGCCTGCCTGCGAGAGCGCCTTGCGGAAGGCGTCAATGGCTTCCGGCGTCGAGCGGCGATAATCCGCGCCGGCCACCGGATTGTACGGAATCAGGTTCATCTTCGCCGGCACGCCGCGCAGGAGGCGGGCGAGTTCGCGGGCGTGGGCGGGCGTGTCATTGATGCCGTCGAGCATCACATATTCGAAGGTGATGTGCTCGTGCGGATTGTCGGCGACATAGCGCGTGCAGGCGCCGAGCAGTTCCGCGATCGGGTAAGTGCGGTTCAGCGGGACGAGTTCGTCGCGCAGGGCGTCGTTCGGCGCGTGGAGTGACACCGCCAGACTGACCGGGCACACCTCGCGCAGCCGATCGATGCCGGGCACATGACCAGCGGTGCTGAGCGTCACGCGCTTGCGGCCGAGGTTGTAGGCGTGGTCGTCGAGCATCAGCCGCATGGCCGGTACCACGGCCTCGAAATTCAGCAGCGGTTCTCCCATCCCCATCATCACGACGTTCGTGATGCGACGCTGGGTTTTCGGATGCTGGCCGAGATGACGCGCGGCGATAAAGACCTGGCCGATGATTTCGCCGGTCGTCAAATTGCGGCTGAAACCCTGCCGGGCGGTGGCGCAGAAGCTGCAGTTCAGGGCACAGCCAACCTGCGAGGACACGCAGAGCGTGCCGCGTTCCATTTCAGGAATGAAGACGGTTTCGATAGCAGCGCCGTTGCCGACGCGCATCAGCCATTTCAAGGTGCCGTCAGTGGACTCGAAGCAGTTGATGACTTCGGGCAGCCGGATCTCGCCGATTTCGTTGAGCTTCTCGCGCAAGGCCTGGCCGAAGTTCGTCATCTTCGCGAGGTCGAGCACACCCTGCTGGTGAACCCACTTGATGAATTGCGTCGCGCGATAACCGCGCTCACCGTGTTCAACGAGCAGTGCCGCCAGCGCGGCGCTGTCGTAGTCGAGCAGATTGACCCGCGACGTTGTCATGCCAATCAGCGCGGCTGCAGTTCGCTTTCGGCGAAGAAGAACGCGATTTCTTCTGTGGCCGTTTCCGGCGCGTCGGATCCGTGCACGGCGTTTTCGGAGATGTCCTTGCCGAATTCGGCGCGAATGGTGCCCGGCGCTGCCTTCTTCGGATCGGTGGCACCCATCACTTCACGGTTCTTCAGAATGGCGTTCTCGCCCTCGAGCACCTGAACCATGATCGGGCCCGAGGTCATGAAATCAACCAGTTCCTGGAAGAACGGGCGTGCGCTGTGCACTGCATAGAAACGGCCGGCCTGTTCGGGCGACAGCTTGATCATCCTGGCGGCGATGATGCGCAGGCCGGCGCCTTCGAGCTTCGCAAGGATGCCGCCGATGTGGTTGTCCGCCACAGCGCTGGGTTTGACGATGGAAACAGTGCGTTCGATGGCCATGACCGGGTGGTCTCCTGGGAGTTTGCATAAGGCATTGAAAAAGCGGGAGGTATTATAGGAGTTGCCGTGCCTGAAAGCACGGCCGGCGGCGGGACCCCGCGGCCCCGCCCTGCAGCTGCCGTCGGGGGCTAGTACATCCCGGTCTGCAGCCGGGCCGCTTCCGACATCATGTCCGAGTGCCACGGCGGGTCGAAGGTCAGTTCGATCGCCACGTCGGTGACGTTTGGGACTTCGCAGACCTTGCCGCGCACGTCGTCGACGAGTATCGGCCCCATGCCGCAGCCCGGTGCGGTCAGGGTCATGTCGATCTCGACGCGGTTGCCACCGCTTTCGTGCGTAACCACCTCACAGCGGTAGATCAGCCCCAGTTCGACGATGTTGATAGGGATTTCGGGGTCATAACAGGTTCTGAGCTGGTCCCAGATCAGGGACTCGTCGACCCGGCCGGTGGCCTGCGGCGGGGCATGTTCGGCGGGCCCGACAGTGCGCTCCATGCCGAGCGCGTCGATGTGCTCGGCCGAGATGCGGGCCAGATTACCGTGCACGTTGACGGTCACCGAGCCGCCGAGCGCCTGCGTCACGAGCACTTCCGTACCGGCCTGCAGGGTCACCTTGGACCCCTCCGGAATCATCACGGCCGGGCAATCGCGGGACAGGGCGACGGGCGTACGGACGTCGAGCGAGGCGGTCATGGCGCAGGGATCTCCGGATCAGCTGAGGATTTTGCAGGCTTTGGTCAGCGCCTGGAAGAAGCGGTCGAGATCTTCCTGCGTGTTGTAAAACGCAAATGAGGCCCGCGCGGTGCCGGCGAGGCCGTAGTACTGCATGGCGGGCATCGCACAGTGGTGGCCGGTGCGGATGGCCACGCCCTGGCTGTCGAGCAGCACGCCGACGTCCTGCGGGTGCAGGCCGTCGATCACGAACGACAGTACGGCCGCCTTTTCGCGTGCAGTGCCTATCGGGCGCAGGCCCGGCACGGCACGCGCGGCGCGGGTGGCGGCCTCGAGCAGCGCGTGTTCGTGGGCGGCCGCGCCGGCAAAATCGAGCCCGTTCAGGTAGTCGATGGCGGCCTTCAGGCCCACCGCGCCCGCGATGTGCGGCGTGCCGGCTTCGAATTTATACGGAATGTCGTTGTATTCGGTGTGCTCGAAGCTGACCGTTTTGATCATGTCGCCACCGCCCTGATACGGCGGCATCGCTTCGAGCAGTTCAGCCTTCGCATACAGCACGCCGATGCCGGTGGGCGCGAACAGCTTGTGGCCGGAGAACGCGTAGAAGTCGCAGTCGAGCGCCTTCACGTCCACTTTGCCGTGCGCCACTGCCTGCGCGCCGTCGATCAGCACCCTGGCGCCGGCGGCGTGCGCGAGCGCGGTGATTTTCGCCACCGGATTCACGCTGCCGAGCGCATTCGACACATGCCCGACCGCGACCAGCTTCGTGCGCGGGTTCAGCAGGTTCTCGAAAGCCGCCATGTCGAGTTCGCCAGCGTCGTTGATCGGCACGACCTTCAGCACCGTGCCGCGCTGCTTCGCGAGCATCTGCCAGGGCACGATATTCGCATGGTGTTCAGCGGCACCGATCAGGATTTCGTCGCCGGCGGCGAGGAACTCGCGTGCATAACTCTGGGCGACGAGATTGATGCCCTCGGTCGTGCCGCGCGTGAAGACGATCTCGCGCGAGTCCGCCGCGTTTAGGAATTGCCGCACCGCCTCGCGGGCCGCCTCGAATTCATCGGTCGCGCGCTGGCTCAGCGTATGCACGCCGCGGTGCACGTTGGCGTTCGTCGTTTCGTAGTAGCGGCTGATGGCGTCGATCACGCAGCGCGGCTTCTGGGTGGTCGCCGCGTTGTCGAGATAGACGAGCGGCTTGCCGTGGACGAGTGTCGAGAGAATCGGAAAGTCCGCGCGCACGCGCTCGACATCGAAGCCCGGGCCCGTCGCCAATGGCTGGCGGGAGGTTGCGCTCATGTTTCTTCCTCCAGCAGCGTCGGCAGCGGCACGTCGGCCCGGCCGGCGAGCGCCGAGGTGAGCCACGCGCGCAGCGGCGCGTACGCAATCTGTTCGATCACCTGCTGCGCGAAGCCGAAGGTCAGCAGGGCCCGCGCCTCGGCAAGCGGAATGCCGCGCGATTGCAGGTAGAACACGGTGTCGTCGTCGATCTGGCCGACCGTCGCGCCGTGCGCGCAGGCGACATCGTCAGCATAGATTTCGAGTTCCGGCTTGGTGTCGATCTCGGCGGTGGCCGACAGCAGCAGATTGTGGCTTGCCTGCTTCGCTGAAATCTTCTGCGCCCCGGCACGCACGAGCACCTTGCCGCGAAACACGCCGCGACCATCATCGTCTGCCAGCCCCTTGTAGAGTTCTTCGCTCGTGGTGTGCGGGGCCTGATGGTCGATGAAGGTCTGGTGATCAACATGCTGGCCCGCGCCCGCGACGAACAGCCCGTTCAGCGTGATGTGGGCGCCCGGTTCGGCCAGCGCCGCATGGATCTCCATGCGCGTCAGCCGGCCGCCGAAGGCCAGTGAATACGATGTCAGGCTGCTGTCGCGGCCCGCGCGCAGGCGCACGCTTCCAATGTGGTTCGCGTCCGGCGCTTCGTCGGCGAGGCGATAATGGACGAGCTCGCTGCCGGCGGCGGCGTCGATGTCGGTCAGCGCGTTGATCAGATTTGCCGCGCCTTCGCGCCCGTGATGGACTTCGAGCAGTGCGAGCCGGCTGCGCGCGCCGAGCCGCACCAGCAATTGCGGCGCACTGTGGCCACGCTGCGCGGCGCCCGCACTGATGAACGCCACAACGACGGTGCCGGCGACGGCGCAGTCCGCGGCCACTTCCAACAGCGCGCCGTCGTGCGCGAAGGCGACGTTCAGCGCGTCGAACACGGGTGCGTCGTCTGCGGCGCAGCGCTCGAACAGCGAATTCAACGCGGCGGGCTCCTCGCGCAGCACATCGGACAGCGCCCGCAGGCGCAAGCCGGATGGCAAGGCGTCCAGTGCGGACAGCGTTGGCGCGTAGTGGCCGTTCACGAACACGATGCGCGCCGCGCTGTCGGCGGCAAACGGAATGTCGGCGAGGCCGGGCGTCGGCGTCGTGGCCACTGCGGGCGGCGCGAGCGTCAGGGCGCCGAGATCGGTGTATTTCCAGTTTTCGTCGCGCACGGTCGGCAGACCGCGCCGGCGTGCGTTGGCGGCCGCGCGCTCGCGCAGCGGCGCGAGGGGCGTGCCGGTGTCGGCGCGAAAATCGCGCAGCAGGGCATCGAGCAGCGGCATGTCAGGCCACCGCCGCCGGGAGCAACCAGTCGTAGCCGCGTTCTTCAAGTTCGAGTGCGAGTTCGCGCGGCCCCGATTTCACGATGCGGCCCTGCGCAAGCACGTGAACGACGTCCGGCACGATGTAGTCGAGCAGGCGCTGGTAATGGGTGACGACCAGAAAGGCCCGGCCCGGGTCGCGCAGCTGATTCACGCCTTCCGCAACGATGCGCAGCGCATCGATGTCAAGACCCGAGTCCGTTTCATCGAGCACCGCGAGCGACGGCTCGAGCACGCTCATCTGGAACACTTCGTTGCGCTTTTTCTCGCCGCCCGAGAAGCCCTGGTTCACCGGCCGGTTCAGCAGGCTTTCCTTGAGGCCGACGATTTTGGTCTTCGTCTTCACGAGATTCAGGAACTGCACGGCGTCCATTTCCGGCAGGCCGCGATACTTGCGAATGCCGTTCAGCGCAGCCTTCAGCATGTAGACGTTGTTGACGCCCGGAATTTCGAGCGGGTACTGGAACGCGAGAAACACGCCTTCGCCAGCGCGTTGTTCGGGTTCGAGCGCCAGCAGATCCTTGCCGTTGTAAGTGACCGAACCCTGGGTGACGGTGTACCCCGGCTTGCCGGCGATCACGTGTGCCAGCGTGCTCTTGCCCGAGCCGTTCGGGCCCATGATGGCGTGCACCTGGCCGCTCGGCAGTTCGAGATCGATCCCGCGCAGGATCGGCTTACCTTCGACTTCGACGTGCAGATTTTCGATCTTGAGCATGAGTTTTCTGGTCTCTGAATCCTGGTTGCGTCGTGCGGGCCTCAGCCGACCGCGCCTTCAAGGCTGATCGACAGCAGCTTCTGCGCCTCGACCGCGAATTCCATCGGCAGCTCTTTGAACACCTGCTTGCAGAAGCCGTTGACGATGAGGTTCACCGCATCTTCGTTGCTGATGCCGCGGCTGCGCAGGTAGAAGAGCTGGTCGTCGCTGATCTTGGACGTCGACGCTTCGTGTTCGACCTTCGCCGTGCTGTTCTTCACTTCGATATACGGGAAGGTGTGCGCGCCGCACTGGTCGCCCATCAGCAGTGAATCGCACTGCGTGTAGTTGCGCGCGCCCTCGGCGCTGCGCGCGATGCGCACGAGCCCCCGATACGCATTCTGGCCCTTGCCGGCCGAAATGCCCTTCGAGACGATCGTGCTGCGCGTGTTGCGACCGATGTGGATCATCTTCGTGCCAGTGTCCGCCTGCTGGCGATGGTTCGCGAGCGCCACCGAGTAGAACTCGCCGACCGAGTTCTCACCCTTCAGCACGCAGCTCGGGTACTTCCAGGTGATCGCAGAGCCCGTTTCGACCTGCGTCCACGAGATCTTCGAGTTGCGCCCGCGGCAATCGCCGCGCTTGGTCACGAAGTTGTAAATGCCGCCGCGGCCTTCCTCGTCGCCCGGATACCAGTTCTGCACCGTCGAATACTTGATCTCGGCGTCGTCGAGTGCGATCAGCTCCACGACCGCCGCATGCAGCTGGTTTTCGTCGCGCTGCGGCGCCGTGCAGCCTTCGAGATAGCTCACGTAGCTGCCGGTGTCGGCGATGATCAGCGTGCGTTCGAACTGCCCGGTATTAATCGCGTTCATGCGGAAATATGTCGACAGTTCCATCGGGCAGCGCGTGTTTTTCGGGATATAGACGAACGAGCCGTCCGAGAACACCGCCGAATTCAGCGCCGCGAAGTAGTTGTCGTTCTGCGGCACCACGGAGCCGAGGTAGCGCTTCACGAGTTCGGGATGTTCGCGCACCGCTTCCGAGAACGAGCAGAAGATGACTCCCGCCGCCGCCAGCTTGTCCTTAAATGTGGTGTGTATGGAGACGCTGTCGAACACCACGTCGACCGCCACGCCGGCGAGCATCTTCTGCTCTTCAAGCGGAATGCCGAGTTTGTTGTAGGTTTCAATCAGCTTCGGATCGACCTCGTCGAGGCTCTGCGGGCGGTCCTTCGACGATTTCGGCGCGGCGTAGTACGAGATCGCCTGATAGTCGATCTTCGGATAGTGCACGTGCGCCCAGTTCGGCTCCTTCATCTGCTGCCAGCGCTCGAAGGCCTTCAGGCGCCAGTCGAGCATCCACTGCGGCTCGCCCTTCTTCGCTGACACGAAGCGCACGGTGTCTTCGCCCAGGCCAGGCGGCAGGCTTTCCTGCTCGATGTCGGTGACGAAGCCAGCGTCGTATTTCTGGCTGATCAGGGTCTGAATGTCGGGTGAAGTTGCCATGGCAATCAGACGTTGAAGCTTTCGCCGCAGCCGCAGGTGGCGCTGACGTTCGGGTTGCTGAACTTGAAGCCCTCGTTGAGCCCTTCGCGCGTGAAGTCAACGACGGTGCCGGTCAGGAACTTCAGGCTTTCGTCGTCGACGATCACCTGCACGCCGTGTGATTCGAACACGCGGTCGTGCTCGCCCACTTCGCGGGCTGGTTGCACGACATAGGCGTAGCCAGAACAGCCGGTGGATTTGACGCCGAGCCGCAGGCCGTTGCCGCCCTGGGCACCGCTGAGGAAGCGCTGCACGTGTTCGGCGGCGCGTTCGGTCAGACTGACAGACATGACTCGTTCTCCTTCGGACATGCGCGGCTTCAGGCCGCGCTGCTTTCGGCCTGCGCCGGCGGGTTTGGCCACATGCGCAGGACCTGCACACCGCCGGTGTCGCGGGCCTTGTTGACCACGGTTTCGAGGCTGACGCTCGACAGGTAGAGTCGAATTTGGGCGCTCAGTTCTTCCCACAGGTCGTGGGTGATACAGCCGTGATCGCCCTGGCAGTTACGCTTGCCGCGGCAGCGGGTCGCGTCCACCGATTCGTCGACCGCGTCGATCACGTCCGCCACCGAGATCTCGGCGCGTGGCCGGCCGAGCCGGTAACCGCCGCCGGGGCCGCGGGTGCCATCGACGAGGTTCTGACGCCGCAGCGCCGCAAACAGTTGTTCAAGATAGGACTGGGAGATCCCGTGACGCTCCGCGATTTCTGCGAGCGAAATCCGCCCTTTGTCCTGATTAAGGGCCAGTTCCACCATCGCCGTCACGGCGTAGCGGCCTTTAGTCGTCAAACGCATTTGTACCCCCCGTTCCGGAATACCGAGAACCATTGTTGGTTATTCTGGTGTATACCCAGTAAGACAGTCAACTTCTTTCTGGCGTTGCCGCAGAGCGTGTCACGGGAAGAGATCCCGGATGCTGGCCAGCGCTGATGGGGGAGACAAACGTTCCCGGCAAGCGGCGGTTGCCCGCCGCGGTCGTTGCCGGCGACCGCCGGTCTAGACGTCGATGCCCTGGCGCTTCATCGCAGCTTCGAGCGCCGCCACCTGCTGTTCGAGGCGGGCCGCGTGGGCGGTGACCTGCTCGAGCGCCTGGACCAGCGGATCATTCAGATCCCTTGCCTGACCATACGCGTCGAAGCGGCGTTCGGATTTTGGGGCCGCGGGCGCGGCTTCATTCAGTTCGAGATCCGCGGTGGCCGCCTTGCCGCCGGCAATCCGGCCGGGGATGCCGACGACCGTGGCGCCGTCCGGTACGTCCTTGACCACCACCGCGTTCGAGCCGATGCGCGCATTTTCACCGATCGTAATCGGTCCCAGCACTTTCGCGCCGGCCCCAATCACGACGCCGCGCTTCAGCGTGGGATGGCGCTTGCCCTTGTTCCAGGTGGTGCCGCCGAGCGTGACGCCGTGGTACAGGGTGACGTCGTCACCGATTTCGGCGGTCTCGCCGATGACCACGCCCATGCCGTGATCAATGAAGAAGCGCCGGCCGATCGTCGCGCCGGGGTGGATCTCGATGCCGGTCAGCATACGGCCGAGGTGGGCCGTCATGCGGCCCAGCCACTTGAAGCCCCGCCGCCACAGCGCGTTCGCCAGCCGATGGACAATCAGCGCATGCACGCCGGGATAGGTGGTGACGACCTCGAAGCCGTTTCGTGCCGCGGGATCGCGGTCAAAAATGCTGCGGATGTCTTCTTTGAGTTGATCGAGCATGATGGCAGGATAGCGTCCCGCAACGGCGGCGTTGACCAGAAATTGTTGGTGAATTGTTGGCGGACCCCGGTCCGCGAGGTCCAACGTGCTGAAGCCCGAACCCGACGAACCCAAGCGAATGAGTTTACTACAGGTCGCGCAGAGCGTGCTCGCCGCCTTCTTCGGTGTGCAGAGCAATCGCAACCGCGAACGCGACTTCAAGCAGGGCTCGGCGAAGACTTTCATCATCGCCGGCCTTCTCGGCACCGTGGTGTTCATCGCGGTGATCGCGATGGTCGTGAAAGGGGTGCTGGGGCTGGCGGCAGGCTGAGGGGAATGGCATCAGCCGCGCGAGCTACCAGCCTGTGTGTGCGCAGGCCCGGGAAATTTTCTCGTCTCGGGTCACGAGTACCATCCCCTCCAGTGTTGCCGGAGCGATCAGCATCCGGTCGACTGGCTCGCGGTGTGCTACCGCCAACGCACCCGCCGCCCCTGCGTGGGCGAGGCTGATCGGCAACGCATCAAACCCCGCCTCGGCCACGCGTTCGGGCAGCCGGCCCAGTTGCCACTTCGTCGAGATTTCCCAGGCACTGGCGCGGCTGACGAAGACGGTATTTTCCCGTGTCGAAAGCGCCGTCCGGGCTGGCGCTGACAGCGCCGGATTGTCGAACAGCCACCACAGCAAGGCATGCGTGTCGAGCAACAGCTGCACTTAACCCAGGCCTTCAATTCGTCCGCCGGGAGGTCCGTGAAGCAATCGCTGGTCAGGCGACCCTTCACCAACCTGCGTCGACGCACGGTCGACCCGCCGCGACAGATGGGTTTTGGCTTCATGAAGACTGACGGTTTCGGTCATGTCGGCGGCCTGGTGACTTAGTCTCCTGGCTCAGTTCAGTTCGGGTACTGATAGAAGCGCGGGTCCTGAACTTCAAGTGCTGGAAATCAGCGACACGTCCCGGGGCCCCGGGCTCCATTGCATGTCCGTCAGCGCACCTGGCCGGCTTCAGGCAACGCCGGACGTCCGACTACATGACGGCGCACCGTTCCTCGGCCCGTCGCCGTGGTCGCACTCGCATTCCCGTTGCAAGGTGAACGGCGCCCATTTACGCGCGGAGCAGAGCGGGAGGTTGGCCATGAACGGAGCGCCACTTGAAGTCATCAACCGGCCGACCCGGCCAGTGCTTCTGTCTCGCTGAGGCAGTCAGTCCCCGGCAAGAATCGTCGTCATTGAATTGGGCGATGCGCGCGACGGCGTGGCACGAGACGCTTGCGTCACAGGTGCTGCGAACCGGCCTGTGCCTGTGAGCCCCGAGGAGCGGTGATCATGCACGCGAGGACAAATAGAGCGCAAGCGCGTCGCGCCCTGCGCCGCACGCTCGGGCATTTCTGCCTGGCACTGCTGGCGGTGGTCGTGACCACGCCAACTGTTCGGGCCGAAACCGAAGCGGGCCTCCCGCAGCTCGTTGAGCAGGTGTTGCCGTCGGTCGTGACCATCCTTGCCCGGCGCGGGGACGGCAACGAATTGGCCGGAGGCTCGGGCTTCGTCGTCGCACCGGCTCGCGTCGCGACCAACTGGCATGTCATCACGGGAGCAGATCAGGTGACCGTAGTGATGCCCGCCGGCAAGCACCTCGCAGCCACCGAATTCAGTGCGAGCGGGGCACCCGATCTGGCCATCCTGACGGTGCCGATGCTCGGGCTGACGCCCTTGCCGCTTGGCTCGTCGTCGGCGCTCGTTGCGGGCCAGAGCGTCGTCGCAGCGGGCGCGCCGCTCGGTCTCACGGCAATCGTGAGCGAGGGCATCGTGAGCGCGCAGCGCGAAGTCGATGGGGTGCGCGTGATCCAGAACACCGCGCCCATCTCGCCTGGCTCGTCCGGTGGGCCTTTGCTGGATCGACAAGGCCGCGTCTTCGGCTACAACTCGTTCGCGCTCGAAGGCGGCCAGAACATCAACTTTGCGCATCTCGTCGAGCACATCCCGCCCCTGCTCGCACCCAAGGAGATTCGCTATCCCCTGGATGCCAGTGCGGTGCTCCGTGCGGTGCCGGTTGCGGAAAAACTCGACGCGGCGGTGCCCAAGCCAGACTATCCGGCGCCGACCCCCTACCGCGACACCTTGCTGTCTCTGCTTGGCAGCCGGCCTTCGGCGGCGACGCCTTGTCAGCGCAACTGCTCGGCCGTGCCGCCCTGGAAAGCTGGGACGTGGGTCGCGAAGTCCTACTCTTTTCACTGAGCCGGGACACGGTGGGAAAGTACGACGCACGCAGCGCCGTCGTCGCGGAGTCGAAGCGCTTCGTCGCCGATCCGGCTCGCATCGAACTGGCGGAAGCAAAGGGAATGCGGCTCGCGGTGGCCGGGTTCGAAGCCGTACGAACAGACGAGCGGCACGTGATGTTCGCGGTCGATCTGGGGAATGTCCGGTTCAAGGACAGTGACGAACTCGAATTCGGCTATCGCGACGTCAAATACCGGGCCTCGCCCGCCGATCTCGAATCCTATTTCCAGCGGTATTCCATTTATGGCGGCATGTTGACCTTACCCTTGGGAGGATACGCAAAGGGTTTTGGCAGCCCTCAGCTCGTGAATCTGGGGGCGATGGTCGCGCGCAGCGGAGAGCCCTCGCTGACGCGCTTCGTCGCGGAACTTGCCGGCAAGTCACAAGCCAGGGAACGACTTCAACGCCTCGTCGAGTTCGTCACGCAGGAAATCGAACTCGCATCAAACCCGGGTGAGGAGCACCTGCTGAAGGATCCCGCATCGATTCTGATGACGGGCGAAGCAAGCCTCAGCGGGAGGAGCATCCTGCGGGCCTCGTAACTCGAACAGATCCATGTGCCCTATGTCGTCGTCTACGGGCCGTCGGGCGCATGGCTGGCGGTCGACAGCAAAGGACTGTACAAGCCGCCCCAAGGGAGCGGATTCATGTGGGATGCCAAAATCTGGTCCCTGCTCGACTGGCGGCGAAGTGACGTCAGGCTCGCCGATTCGCCGGTCGCTTCCACCCCGCTCGGCACGTTCTATTTCGTGCAGGACATATCCAACGACGGTGCCATCTTCGACCCGCAGAGCGGTGAGATGGCCTTCGCCACGCGGTAGCGACACGGCCGCAGGCGACAAGGCCCGGCAGCATCAGCTGCCGGGCTTCTGCAGCCGCGCCTTGAGCCGCCCAATCTGATCCGCATTGTCGGCCGCCCGCGTGCGCTCCTGGTCGACAACGTCGGCTGGCGCGCGCGACACGAAAGACTCGTTCGCGAGCTTGATACTCACGCCGGGCACGGCGTTCATCACCCATGCGATGGCGGCGGCCGTCGCGGGTGCGCCGTGGTCATCGACGCGCGGGTAGGATTCTGGTTGCGCAGGGAAAGATTGGATTTTTCACGCGCCCATTCAGTCGACGAACAATAAATCTGGTCCGGAGCGCATTCGTAACGACACGCGTACGCCGGGGCGGCCTGCTGCGCCTGCAGCGACGATTGATACGCCGGTCTCAGCGTTTGAACTCGGGTTGGTCGCCTGCCCGGCGCTGCGTCACTCGTCGTCCGCTGCGGTGGCGCCGCGTTCATTCGCGGCATCCTGTTGGGCCCAGCGATTGACGATATCGGTAATGCGTTGAAAAAAATCGATCCCGTTAACGATCTGATCGTCGGTCAGGCCGTCGACGATCATCTGCACGTAGGCAGCACCGCGCTCGATCATCCTCGCCATATGCGCTTCACCCTTGGGCGTCAAGGTCACGAGCTTCTGTCGCCCGGAGGCAGGGTCTTCGCTCTGACGCACGAGACTGAGGGGGGCCTGTGACATGGAGCGCAGCGCTTTGGTAATCGCCGCATTGGAAATTTCGAACCATTGGCCCAGTGATTGAACGATGGCCTTGCGGCTCATCTGCCTGCCGCCGACGCCTTCTGCATGCATCAACCACAGAATCGCAGTCTGGTGACGGGACAACTCTGTCCCGCGTAAAGCGTCTTCCACACCGATGCCGGCCTTGTAGTGAATCGGGTAATAAAGCTCAAGAAATTGGTGCGCTGCGCTAGCCGGGACTTTGCCCGCCGCAGTGAGGGATTTCTTTGTCATGTGCGTGGCGTTCGATATTCCGGCGCAGATGAGATTTTAAGTGAACTGTTTACGTTGTAAACGTTTCGCGATATACCTGTGTTCAACTATAGCGCCCTCCGAAGGTGTTGACGAATACCATGAATCCTATCGCCGAAAATGTTGTGAATGAACTCGTCGCGGCCCTGCCCACGCCGCAAACCATTGCCAACCCCTATCCCGTCTATGCGCAATTGCGTGCACTGACGCCGCTGTACGGGTATCGCGACTACCCACCCGGCACAGTGCCGGAACAGGACGAGGCCGTGACCGCCTGGATCTTGATGAAATACGCCGATGTCGCCGCTGCGGCCCGCGATCATCTGACATTTTCCTCGCGCGACCCGCTTCAGGAACAGTCCTCGGCGCCGTCGTTGATGTTGGTCAATCACGATGACCCTGAACACGCCCGCTTACGGGGCCTCGTGAACATCGCCTTCTCACGCAAAGAGATAGAACTGATCAAGCCCTGGATCGCCGCTCGCATCAGTGAAATGTTCGATGCGATCCACGGGGGTGAACGGGAAGTCGTTGAACACCTGACGTCCGTTATCCCCGCACGCGTCATGATGCGCCTGCTCGGGCAGCCGGACACCGACGCAGGCCGCTGCCGCGCTTGGGCGACTGCATTCATGCTCTCCGCCGATCTGTCCCCGGCCGACCGTGAGGCCAGCAACCAATCGATGGTCAGTTACTTTATCGAGCAGGTGAGCGCTCTCGACGCGGCGCTGAAAGCCGGTGGCGAGCCACCGCCGGGCCTCATCGCAGCCCTGCTCACGGCCGAGTCCGGCGGCGAGAGACTGTCTTTGGACGAGGTGATTCGATTCTGCATCACGCTCGTGGTCGCGGGTGCCGAAACAACGACCTTTCTCCTAACCAATCTGCTCTACAACCTCGCCACCAAACCCGACGTTGCCGCGCGCCTGCGCGTCGACCGCACGATCGTCGCTGCGTTCATCGAAGAAAGCCTCCGCCATACCGGCCCTCCGCAGCGTCTGTTCCGAATCGCTACGCGCGATGTCGAAATCGGCGGTCGCCAGATCAAGACCGGCGACTGGGTGGCACTGTTCTTCGCCGCCGCCAATCACGATCCCGCGGTCTTTCCGAGGCCGGAAATGTTCGACCTCGATCGCACGAATTTGCGCCAGCATCTGACGATGGGGATGGGGATTCATCACTGCCTCGGTGTCGCGGCGGCCAAATCGGAAGCCGCCGCTCTGGTCGAGGTCGTACTGGACCGCTTCCCTGGTCTGCGCCTCGGGAGTTGCGATCCTGTCCCGCAAACCACCAGCCTGCTGACCCACAGCTTTGCGGCACTGACCTTGAACTTCACCGATTGACATTGATTAGAGAGCCCCCAATGAGCGAACAGTCGAATCTTGAAATCACCACGCGGATCTTCACGGCCTTTGGCGCTGGTGACGTGCCTGCGATCGTGGAACTGCTCGACGACGACATCGTCATCGAATTCTACGGCCCGTCTGTCATTCCTTATGCAGGCATGTACCGCGGCAAGGCACAGGCGCGCCGGTTCTTCGAAACCGTGTTGTCATCCATAAAAATTATTCAATTCGATCCAGAAGAGATGATGTCTGCTACAGACAAAGTCATCGTCACCGGGCATCTCAATCTGAACGCACTGAGCACCGGGCGCGAGATCGATTCGGATTTCGTCCACGTGATCACCCTGCGCAACGGCAAATGGCTGCGGTTCCGTGATTTCATGAATACCTTTGTGGCCGCCCAGGCCTTTGACTGATCGAGCGGATCGCGGTGCGGGAAACGGTTTACACTTACTGCCAGATCTGTGAGCAAGCCTGCGGCCTGCAGATCACGCGCGAGCACAACCGGATCCTCAACATCGCCCCCGATCAGAACAACCCAAACTCCTGGCGCGACTTTTGTATCAAGGGGGCGAGCGCCGGCGCCGTCGTTGCACATCCGAACCAAATCCTGAGGCCGCTGCAGCGCGTTGGCGAGCGCTATGTTGAACGCAGCTATGCTGAAGCGGTGACCGCGATAGGATCGCAGTTACGCTAGATCATCGCGACCTCTGGCCCGAGCGCAGTGGCAAGCTATGCCGGCAATCCTAACGGCATGAACTTCGGCGCCTCGCTGTTCCTGTCAATGTTCATGGACGCTATTGGTTCACACAACCGCTACTGGGTTGGCTCACTGGACCAGAACGCCTTGCATTACGTGGCCGAGAAAATGTACGGCCATCCGTTCGTGACGCTGCAGCTCGATCTCGATGCCTGCGCCAGTGTGCTGCTGATCGGCGCCAATCCTGCCGTCAGCGGCATGTGCTGGATCGGTTACAACGCAGACGGCTGGCAACGCCTGCTGACCCGTCTGGCGGCCGACCTGACACGCATCTTCATTGCCGATCCTCGCCGCACTGAATCCGCGCGCAAGGCCGCCGTGCATCTGCAAACCCGTCCCGACTCGGACTGAGCCCTGTGTCTGGCGCTGATCAAAATCATCTTCGACGCCGGCTGAGAACACCAGGAAGATCGCGCGCAGGCCAAGGGTGTCGCTGCGCCACGCGAAATCGCCGCCACCGCCTCGTTGGCCAGGCTTGCAGCGTGCTGTGACATTCCGGTCGCCACGCTCACCGAAGTCGCCAGCCACTTTGCTCACGCCGAGGGCGCAGCGGCCATTGCCCGTACTGGTTCGGCCATCGGGCGCATCGGCAGCCTGACCGAATGGCTGACTCACGCGCTGAACCTGATCACTGGCAATACCGATCGTGCCGGTGGCCGGTTCTACAATGCGGGCCTCGTCGACCCGCTGGTGGCTGGTGACGAGATCTTTCCGCCGAACAAGATTCCGAGCAGGGTGCATCATCTGCCGACGGTGGCCAGCTTCCATGCCACCGCTGAACTGGTTGACGAAATCACGACGCCCGGTGCCGGCCAGATCCGCGCCGTGTTCATCGTCGGCGGCAATCCGGTCGTAAGCGATCCTGACGGCGCGGCGCTCGACCGTGCACTGTCCGGCGTGGACTTGCTGGTCGCTGTCGATCTGGTCCAGCGCGAAAGCCATCGTCATGCGGGCTGGCTGATTCCGGCCGCGCACTGGCTGGAACGCGAAGAGTTTCATCCCCTGCTCTCGGGGCTCGGCGAGCGGGCTTTCGCGCAGTTCGGCCGCGAGGTCGTCAGTACGCCTGCGACCGTCATGCATGAGTGGGAGTTTCTGCGCGACCTCGCCATCGAGCTGGATGCGCCGTTGCTCGGCAGGCGGGGCGTGAATCTACTGGCGAGGAGCAGCCGGGTCGTCGCACGCCGCACCGGCAATCCCCATCACGCCTTCGGGCCAGCCTGGATGGCACGCGTGTTAATGCTTCGCAGTCGCGGCGTGCGCTGGCGCGACATCAAGCGTGCGCCGCACGGCCTGACCTATGGCGAATGCCGTCCCGGTGCGCTGCGGCAGCGAATGGCAAATCTCGGCCGCGCAATCGACGTGGCGCCGAAGGATCTGGTCGACCTGCTCCTGCAGAGAATGGCGGAACCGGCCACGGCAGTGCTCAGCGAGTTTCCACTGCAACTGCTGTCGCGCCGGCGCCGCCAGACGATGAATTCCTGGCTCGGTGAAATAACGGCCGCGCGACACCGCAATCTCACCGCGGGTCGCATTGAAATTCAGCCCGCCGTCGATGCGCAACTCGGCATCCGCGATGGGCACGAGGTACGCGTGACATCCAGAACAGCCTCGTTACTGGCCACGGCCGCGTATTCACCGGATATCCGGGCAGACACCGCCGTCATAGAACAGGGCTGGGGATCGCGCGTGTTCGATCCTGGCAGCGGTCACAGTCAGGCTCAAGGTGTGAACCGCAACGTGTTGGTGGCCAACGACGACCTTGACCCGCTGTCCTCGGTTCCGCGCCTCAACGGCTCGCCGATTCGCATCGAGAAAATGACGGCCTGGTGTTAAATCTTCCCGGCGCCCTGGCCTGCCGCCGCATCGAGTGCTCGCCAGGCGGTGTCTGTGCCGCTGCAGCGCGCGAGCGAGATTCGGGACCGTCACCGGGCGGTGGCGCCAGCGGGCAATCGCCGACGTTTCGCCACGCTAGCCGTCACCACCTCCCAGGCATCGTCAGGCAGTCGGCGTGAACCTGGCCAACTGCGCCCGCAAGCGCCCAATCTGATCCGCATTGCCGGCCGCCCGCTTGCGCTCCTTGTCGACGACGTCGGCCGGCGCGCGGGACACGAAAGACTCGTTCGCGAGCTTGGCTTCAACGCGCGCGAGGTCCTGTTCGAGGCGCGCGAGTTCCTTCGTGATGCGCTCGGCTTCAACGGCCGGATCAATCAGGTCCATCAGCGGCACGAGCAGCGTGGTTTCGCCGGCCAGGGCGGTGGTGGCGTCCGCGGACACGGCTTCCGTCACGCGCTCGATCTTCTCGATGCGCGCGATCTGCTGGATGAACGGCGTGCCGCGCGCGAGCCATTCCTGCTCTGTGGCGCTGCCGCCGAAGACCTGCAGCGAAATGCGCTTGCCGGGTTCGATGTTGCTCTCGGCGCGGATGCGGCGCACGCCGAGCACGACGGTCTTCAGCCACGCGATCTCGGCTACCGCCGCCGTGTCCTCGGCGTAGTCGTCCACGCGCGGGAACGACTGGGTCATCACGGTGTCACCGTGCTTGCCGATGAGGGGCGCGACTTTCAGCCAGATCTCTTCGGTGATGAACGGCATGATCGGATGCAGTGCGCGCAGCGCCGCTTCGAGCACTTCGAGCAAGGTGCGGCGCGTCGCTGCCTGCGCGTCGTGATCGACATTTGGATCGTTCAGGGTGACCTTCACGAGTTCGATGTACCAGTCGCAGAACTCGTCCCAGATGAATTCGTAAATCGCCTGCGCAGCGAGATCGAAACGATAGCCCGCAAAACCGTCGCGGATCGCGCTGAGCGCCTCGCGGAAGCGATGACGAATCCAGCGATCGGCGAGGCTCGCACTGCCGCGGGCTTCCGGCACCGGCTCAGGGCCGACGGTCATCAGCACGAAGCGCGCCGCGTTCCAGATCTTGTTGCAGAAGTTGCGATAGCCCTCGATGCGGCCGAGATCGAAACGCACGTCGCGGCCCTGGGTCGCCATCGACGCGAACGTAAAGCGCAGTGCGTCCGTGCCGTAGCTCGGGATGCCGTCGGCGAACTGCCGGCGCGTGGCCGCCTCGATCTTGGGCGCGTCTTCCGGGCGCATCAGACCGACCGTGCGTTTGGCGACCAGCGGTTCGAGTTCGATGCCGTCGATGAGATCGATAGGGTCCAGGATATTGCCCTTCGATTTCGACATCTTGTTGCCTTCGGCGTCGCGCACGAGGCCGTGGATGTAGACCTCGCGAAACGGCACGTCGCCCATGAACTTCAGGCCCATCATGATCATCCGGGCGACCCAGAAGAAAATGATGTCGAAGCCCGTCACCAGCACGCTGGTTGGATAGAACGTGCTCAGTGCGGGCGTTTTCGCGGGCCAGCCCAGCGTCGAGAACGGCCACAGTGCGCTCGAGAACCAGGTGTCGAGCACGTCTTCGTCCTGGGTCAGTGCGACATCCGGCGCAAGATTGCCCTTCGCGCGCGCTTCCGCTTCGGTGCGCCCGACATAGATGTTGCCCCGCGCGTCGTACCACGCCGGAATCCGATGCCCCCACCACAACTGACGGCTGATACACCAGTCTTCAATGTTGCGCATCCATTCGAAGTAGGTCTTGCTCCAGTTCTCCGGCACGAAGCGGATGCGGCCATCTTCAACGCACTGGATGGCGGGCCCGGCGAGCGGCGCGATCTGCACGAACCACTGATCCGTCAGATAAGGCTCGACCACCGCCTGTGACCGATCGCCACGCGGCACCATCAGCTTGTGCGGATCGGCGCGCGCCAGCAGGCCCTGCGTTTCGAGATCGGCGACGATGCGCTTGCGCGCCTCGTAGCGGTCGAGGCCGCGATACGCGGCGGGGCCGTTGTCGTTGATCGCCGCCTGCGGCGTGAAGATGTTGATCTTCGGCAGGCCGTGCCGCTCGCCGACGGCATAGTCGTTGAAGTCGTGCGCGGGTGTGATCTTCACGCAGCCGGAACCGAACTCGGGATCGACGTAGTCGTCGGCGATGATCGGAATGCTGCGGTTACACAGCGGCAGGGTCACGTACTTACCGATGAGCCGTCGATAGCGATCGTCTTCCGGGTGCACGGCGACCGCGACGTCGCCAAGCATGGTTTCCGGGCGCGTCGTCGCCACCACGACATGCCCGTTGCCATTCTCGAGCGGATAGCGGATATGCCAGATCGTGCCCTGTTCTTCCTGCGACACGACTTCGAGATCGGAGATCGCGGTGGTGAGCGCCGGATCCCAGTTCACGAGCCGTTTGCCGCGATAGATGAGCCCTTCCTCGTGCAGGCGCACGAAGACTTCGGTGACAGCCTGCGACAGGCCGTGATCCATCGTGAAGCGCTCGCGCTCCCAGTCCATCGACGCGCCCATGCGCCGCAGCTGCTGGGAGATCGTGCCGCCCGATTCGCCCTTCCACTGCCACACGGCCTCGAGAAAGGTTTCGCGGCCGAGGTCGTGACGTGACTGGCCTTTGAGCCCGAGCTGGCGTTCGACCACCATCTGCGTCGCGATGCCCGCGTGATCGGTGCCGCATTGCCACAGCGTGCGGAAACCCTGCATGCGGTGATAGCGAATGAGCGCGTCCATCAGCGTGTCCTGGAACGCATGGCCCATGTGCAGGCTGCCGGTCACGTTCGGTGGCGGCAGCATGATGCAGTAGGGCGCGTCGCGCCCCTGCGCGGCGAAGTGGCCGGCGGCTTCCCATTGTTCGTAACGGGGGCGCTCGATGGCGTGCGGGTCGTAGGTCTTGGCGATCGGCGGTTCGAACTTCATGGGCGCGATGGGGCCTGCTGGCTTGAGTGTCGGGTCGGAAACGGGTTCGTGCGGGGTCATGGCGAGCGCCTGCGGGTCGATGACGGGCGCGGCGGCCAGCGCAGCAGCGGCCCCGAGCGGCAGCGGCGGATGGCCGAACAACGCGGGATCGATGTCGGTCACGCGTTCACTCAGGCGCGGCGGCGTGACCCCGGGCGGCGGCCGCCGGCCGCTGATCACTTCGTTCAGTTCGTTGCGCTTGGTGTCGAGCAGGGTCTCGAGCTGGGCGATGGTGGCGTCGAGATCGCGCCGCCAGTTGTCTTGAGGCCGATCTGTCATGCGTTGACCGTCGCGATCGGGTAACCGCGATCCTTGTAGAACTTGTAACGGCCGCGGGCGAGCGCTTTCGCGTGGTCGTCCGCGCCGGTGGTTTCGATGACCTGCTCGAACTGGCTGAAGAACGGCGGCACGTCGACGTGCAGGTTCACGAGCAGATCGGCTGCCTCCGGTGGCGCCGCGCTCGCGGCGATCAGCACCGCCACGCTCGCGGCTTCCGGGCTGCCAGCCACGGCATGGGGAATGAAACTCGTGTCGTGAAAGGTCCAGAGCAGGTCGTCGAGCGCGGTCACCATGTCGTCATCGAGACAATGGATATGCACGCGACGACCGGCCCGAAAGGCATCCTGTACCAGCTCGCACACGTAGACATCGTGCTGGCGTCGCCCTTGCGCAGGCAGTACGTGGAAGTCGATCTTCGTCATGCGCGCCGTGCAGTCCTCAGGTGCCGAGACTGGCGCGGCCGAGGATGAACTCCATCAGCAGCGGCAGCGGCCGGCCGGTGGCACCCTTGGCCTTGCCCGACGTCCAGGCGGTGCCGGCGATGTCGAGATGCGCCCACCGATATTCCTTCGCGAAGCGCGACAGGAAACAGGCCGCGGTGATCGTGCCGGCTTCGCGGCCACCGACGTTCGCGAGATCGGCAAAGGGGCTGTCGAGCTGCTTCTGGTATTCATCCCACAGCGGCAGGCGCCAGGCGCGGTCGCCGCTCTTCTCGCCGGCGGCGAGCAGTTCGTCCGCCAGGCTGTCGTGGTTGCTGAGCAGTCCGCTGGCGTGGCTGCCGAGCGCGATCACGCAAGCGCCGGTGAGGGTCGCGATGTCGATGACCACTTCCGGCTCGAAGCGCGCGGCGTAGGTCATCGCATCACACAGGATGAGGCGGCCTTCGGCGTCAGTGTTCAGGATTTCAATCGTCTGGCCGGACATGCTGGTGACGACGTCACCGGGCTTGACCGCATTGCCGTCCGGCATGTTCTCGACGGCGGGCACCACGCCCACGACGTTCAGCGGCAGGCCCAGCTCGGCAACCGCCTGCATCACGCCAAGCACCGACGCGGCGCCGGTCATGTCGAACTTCATTTCGTCCATCGCCGCGGCGGGTTTGATCGAAATGCCGCCGGAGTCGAAGGTCACGCCTTTGCCGACGAGGACGATCGGCCGCGACTTGTCCGGGCAGCCGTGGTACTCGAGGGTGATCAGCTTCGGCGCCTGCACGCTGCCGCGGGCGACTGCGAGCAGCGAACCCATGCCGAGCTTTTCCATCTCGGCACGCTCGAGCACCGTGATCTTAAGGCTCTTGTGTGTCTTGCCCAGGGCGCGCGCGGTGTCGGCGAGATGTGACGGCGGACAATGGTTGCCCGGCAGGTTCGCCAGATCCTTCATCAGGCCCATGCCGTTCAGGATGCCCTTGGCGGTGGTGGCGGCGTGTTGCGCCTCGGTGTAGTCCTCCGCGCTGACCAGCAGGGTGAGGCGGGCGAACTGCGCGCGTCGCGACGGTTTGCTCTTCATCTTGTCGAAGCGGTAGGCGCTGCCGCCGAAGGCGAGGCAGCTCTGACGAATCTTCCAGCCCAGATCGCGATCGCGCACGTGTATGTCGCTGAGGCAGGACACCGCGTTCTTCAGGCTCGCCTCGGCCGCGGTGCGGGCGGCTTTCTGCACCAGCTGCAGGTACTCGCCGGCCGAGATGCCGTCCGGCTTGCCGCAGCCCACCAGCAGCACGCGCTCGGCGCCGGTGCCCGGGGCTTCGGGAATCATCAGGGACTCGCTCAGATTGCCGCTGATATCGCCGCGCTTCACGAGCCGCGACAGCGTGCCGCGTGTCGCCTTGTCGATGGCTTCCGCGGCACTGCCGAGGCGCTTGCCGGCATGCACGCCGAGGATGAGGCACGCTGTTTTCTGTTCGTGCGCGTGGCCGCGCTTGACCGAGATTTCCATGAGTCGCTCCGGCTGAAATGGGGAACTGTCCGTCACACGCCGTGCAGCGGGGGCATCCTGGGCGGCGGCCGGTAAGTGTATGCGCCGGGATTTATGGGCGCCAAGCTTGAATTTCGTATACTGACGCCCAAATCCCGGTTTCGCATGAAAATCCTCGATCGCTACATCGGCTGGACCATCATCACCGCCACGTTGACGGTGCTGGTGGTGCTCGTGGGCATTTTCACGTTCTTCGCGTTCATCGAGCAGCTCGAGGATGTGGGCCGCGGCAATTACTCGATCTTCAAGGTCGCGGTGTTCGTGCTGTTCAGCATCCCGAACCTGACCTACGAGATGTTCCCGATGGCCGCGCTGATCGGCTCCCTGATCGGTTTCGGCACCCTGATGCGCAACGGGGAAATCACCGTTATCCGCGCCGCCGGCGTGCCGAAGGCGCGGGTGCTGCTGTCGGTGGTCAAGGCGGGCGGCATCCTGCTCGTGCTGGCGGTGCTGCTGGGCGAACTCGTGGCGCCACCGGCTGAGCGTTTCGCGCGGGATTTCCGCAATGTCGCCATCAACGACCAGGTGACCTTCCGTTCCGACAACGGCTTCTGGTCGCGCGACGGTGAGAGTTTCATCAACATCCGCGAAATCCTGCCCGGCAACCAGGTCCGCGGGCTCTATATTTATGAATTCGACGACCTGAACCGCCTGCGCACCAGCACCTACGCCGAGTCCGCCCGCTACGACGGCCAGCAGTGGGTATTAAAGGACATCGCCCAGACCCAGCTCGACGACGACGGCATCCGCGAGCGTCATCTGCCTGAGGCGGCCTGGGATTCGATGCTCAAACCAGATCTGCTGTCGATGATCACGATCGAACCCGAGAGCCTCGGCATCCTGAGTCTGGTGCGCTACATTCGTTTCCTGCACACGAATGCGCAGGATTCACAGCGCTATGAGCACGCGCTGTGGACCAAACTCACCTATCCGCTGGCGACCGTCGTGATGGTGGTGCTGGCGGTGCCGATGGTGCTGTCTGAAAACCGCTCAGTGACGATCAGCCAGCGGGTGCTGGTAGGGGCGCTGGTCGGCCTCGGCTTCCACTTGTTGAACCAGGCGGCGGGGCACCTGGGGGTGGTGTATGAGGTCCACCCGGTGCTGTCGGCGGCGGGGCCAGCCCTGCTGATGTCGCTGATCGCAGCCGTTTTGCTCGCGCGCGCGCCCTGAGCGGCGGGGCGCCGGTCGGGCTGGGGCTGGACGAGGCTAGCGCCCGATCAGCTTCGAGCCCGACGCGCGGTCGTGCCAGGTTTCGCCGCGGCCGCCAAGCGCCCAGAAGTAGCCGAGCCCGAGCGGCATCCAGGACACCAGCGCCACCGCGAAGCGCACGAGCGTCTGCCGCCAGCTGATGGGCGCGGCCGACGCGCTGTCGACGACGCGGATGCGCCAGCTCTTCATGCCGAGCGTCTGTCCGCCGCGATGCCAGCAGAACGCGAAATAGGCGTAGGTCGCCGCCAGCAGCAGCGCCGTGAACCACGGGGTCTGGACCGGGATAGCCTCGCCGTGGTGCAGGCCCACCACGATCCCGCCGACCACGAACCAGATCCCGATCACCGCCAGCGTGTCGTAGACGATCGCGGCGCAGCGGCGCCACAAGGTGACGGGGCTGGCAGTCCGGTCAGGCATCGGGCTCGGGCTCGGGCTCGTCATCGGTTGTGCATACGCTGCAGTGGGTCGGGTGGTGTGCCGCTGCGCCGGCACGAGGGCGCGGCGAATCTGTCACACTGCACCAACGTTACGCAAGGCGCGTACACCCGTCCGGGGCTCCGGCAAGGAACAGACATGCGGCAGTGGCGATGGCTCGCGGCACTGATCGGCTGGCTCATGCTGTCAGGGCTGGCCGCCGCGCACCCGCTCGGTGACGCGCCCGGCCGCCTCGTCGACCTCGGCGGCCGGCAGATGCATCTGTACTGCATTGGCCGCGGCGCGCCGACCATCGTCATCGACACCGGCCTCGGCAGCACCTCGCTCGAATGGCAGGCCGTGATGCAACGGCTGGGCGGCCCGAACCGCGTCTGCGTGTTCGACCGTGCCGGCTATGGCTGGAGCCAGATGGGCCCTTACCCGCGCACCAGCTCGCAGCATGCGAACGATCTCTACCTGCTGCTGACCAACGCCGAGGAAACCGCGCCGTTCGTCCTCGTCGGTCATTCCTACGGCGGTTACAACATGCAGTTGTTCGCCCGCCGCTATCCGTTCATGGTCGCCGGCCTCGTGCTGATCGACGCCTCGCATCCAGAGCAGGTCGACCGTTTCCTCGCGCCGCCCTACAAGGTGCGAATTGCGCCGTCGAGCCGCTATGGGCTGGTGCGCTTCGGGGACGCCCCGAAACTTCACCCGGCGCTGCCGGCCGCCGCCCGCAGGCTCGCCGAGTTCCAGTATCGCAACTGGCGCGCGCGGCGCACGCTGTCCAATGAACTGCTGGGCTTTCGCGACAGTGAGCTGGAACTGCGCGCGGAGCCCGCGCTGCCGGCGATGCCGTTGGTGGTGCTGACGCGCGGCAAGCGCGTGTGGCCGGCCGGCGCGCATGGCGACGCCCTCGAACAGCTCTGGATGACGCTGCAGACCGAACTGGCCGCGCAGAGTCCGACTTCGGCGCATCTGATCGCGCGTGAGAGCGGCCACCAGATTCATCTCGACCAGCCCGATCTCGTCGCCTTCTCGGTCGCGCTGGCCTGTGATGCCTGGCGCAGGCAGCAGGGCCAGCCGGCGCTGACCGGTGCCTCGGCGCGCTGGCTCTCGCAGCTCGACATGCGCAGCTTCAGCTGGCTGCACGATGCGCTCGACGTGCCGCTGCCGGTGCGCGTCGTCCAGCTCGACGCGCCGGCCCCGCGCTGATGCTCACTGAACTGAGAACGGCCGCGTGGCAGGCACTGTGCTGCGCGGAGCCGGCTGGCAAGGTGGCGATGCTGCGCGCGTTCGGGTCGGCGGCGGCCAGCGTCGAGCCCGACCTCGCGTTGCTGCCAGTCGACGAACCCGGCCGCCCGGCGCGGCCGCCGCTGTTGCCGCCGGCGCGCGTGCCGCGGCGGGGTACCGGATCGCCGGCCGGCCGCGCGGCGCTAATCCACGCGATCGCCCACATCGAATTCAACGCGATCAACCTCGCGCTCGATGCCGCGGCCCGTTTCAGCGGCCTGCCGCCGGCCTACTACCGCGACTGGTGGCAGGTGGCGGTCGAGGAGGCGCAGCATTTTTCGCTGCTGTGCGAGCACCTGGCGACGCTCGGCTTTCAGTACGGGGACTTTCCGGCCCATGACGGCCTGTGGGAAGCGGCGCGCAAAACAAAGGACGATCCGCTCGCGCGCATGGCGCTGGTGCCGCGCGTGCTCGAAGCGCGCGGGCTGGATGTCACGCCTGGCATGCGCGCGCGGCTGGCCGCGGCCGGCGACACGGCCGCAGCGGAGATTCTGGACGTGATCCTGCGCGACGAAGTGGGCCACGTGGCCATCGGTAACCGCTGGTACCGGCATTTGTGCGAGGTCGCCGGCCGCGATCCCGTCACCGCCTTCACCGAACTCTGCGCGCAGCACGGTCAGCACCCGCCGCGCCCGCCGTTCAATGTCGAGGCGCGCCTTGCCGGCGGCTTCACGCGTGAGGAGCTTGCGGGGTTTGGGGTGGGTGCCGGCTGAGGTTCATTTTTGCAGGCCACGGAGAACACAGAGCACACCGAGGGAAGAATGAGAATTGTTTTTGAGGGTGCCTCCGCTGCCGTGCGCCATCACCAGCATGCACTTCGCACTCAAAGAAGTTTCTTTATCCTTCCCTTCTCGGTGTTCTCGGTGGCCGGGCGCAGCCCATCTTCCACGGCATCAATGAACACGGTAGCGTTGCAGTGACCCCGTAAGACCGCCGAGGAACAGGGGGAAGGGGCCCCGTTTTCACCCGTCTGCTAACGAACGCTCAACTCGGCGCGGCGGTTCTTTGGTTGGGGGACTTCGTCGGCGGTCGGGACGAGCGGTTCGCGTTCGCCGCGGCCGGTGGCCGTGATGCGCGCCGGATCGCCGCCTTCGGCAATCAGCTTTTCGCGCACGGCCACGGCCCGCTGCAGCGAGAGCGTGTCGTTGTAAGCCAGTTCACCGGTGCGATCGGTGTGGCCGATTACGATCACGTCAGCGACGGGGCGTGCCGCAATTTCGGCCAGCGCGGCTGTTGCCAAGTTCGCCGAGTCCGGGGTCAGCTGATCGGAGTCGCGTTCGAAATACAGCGTGAAGGATTTTGGCCGCGGCGGTAGCGCGCCGAGCGCGGCGCCGAATTGCTGCGCGATCTGGTTCGCGTCCAGTTGCGCCTGGTCAATCTTGCCTGTCGAGTCGACCGCTGCGCTTGCATAGGCCGCGTCGAGCACCGTTTCACGGCCACCCGGGTTGACCGCGATCTGCCCGACCTTGCCGTCCGGGCCGGGCAGCAGCACCACGCGGTCCTGCGGCACGGCGGCACAGCCTGTCAGGGCTGCCGCCGCCACCAGCAGCCAGATCCTCATGGTGTGGCCGCCGCTTCAACGACGAATTCCGTGCCCCGCACCCCGAGTATGCTCGACGGCGTTCGCACCTTCATGGCATCCCTCGCGTGCTTGGCGATTTTGCCGGAGATGACGGCAAGCTTGCCCTGCTTCAGGGTCGATTCGAAGCCGCCTTCGTGGGTCGTCGAGTCGAAACTGAAGCGGTCGACGACAAGCCGGCTGTTCGGCCCGAGCGACAGCAGCGAGTTGTCGCGAAAGGTGATGCCGCATTTGCCGTTTTCCCCGGTGACAAGGGTGTCGGCGGCCTGAACTTCCAGGCCGGGTGTCACCGCCAGGCGGGCGCCGGCGCGCTCGATGGACACGCTGCCTTCGGCAATCTTGACGATGCCGGCGGCCTCGGCGGCGCCCGCTGCGTGCGCGGCTATGCAGAGGGTGATCCCCAGCGCAATTCTACACCAGACCTGTCGCATGCTGACCTCCCGCTGACGTTCGACGCCTATAATAGCCAGCACCGTCGCCTTAAGCGTACCTGTATCGATCCTCGTGGCTACTGAACGGACCTTTCCGACGCGCGAAGCCGGCCTCCATGAGGTCATCGGGCATGTCGAGCAGCGCGCCGCGGCCCTGCAGCTGCCGCGGCCGCTGGTCCTGCGGCTGTGCCTGGTGGTCGAGGAACTGTTCGTGAATACCGCGCTCTACGGCGGGCCGGCGGAGACCGAAGCGAGCCTGCGCATCGATGCCGACAGTGCCGGTGTCTGGCTGCGGTATGTGGATACCGCGCCGGCGTTCAATCCGCTCGAAGCCCTTGCCCGCGAAGCCCTGTCGCGGACCCTCGAACAGCGCCCCATCGGCGGCCTGGGACGCATCCTCGTGCATGATCTCAGCTCGACCGCGCGCTATGAGCGTGTCGGTGAGCGCAACGTGCTTCATCTGCGCTTCGAGTTCGACTGAGCGGCCGCGCTCAGATCCGCGCGACCACCAACAAGGTCATGTCATCGGCCTGTTCGGCCTCACCGGCATAGTCGCGGACGCTGGCCACGACCGCCGCAATCAGTGCGGCGCCGCGCGCGCCCTGCACGAAGGGCAGCAGGCAGTCGTTCAGCCGCTCACGGCCATAGAGTTCGCCGGCGGGATCCTGGGCCTCGGTGACGCCGTCGGTCATTAGGCACAGCGCGCTGCCGTGGGCGAGATTCAGCGTCAGGCTGGTGTATTGGAAGCCGTCGACCGTGCACAGGGGCGGGCCCTGCGCACCCGGCGCGGCGTCGAGCCGGCCTGCGCCGACGAACAACGGCGCGTCGTGCCCGGCGTTCGCATAGCGGAGATCCCCGCTGTCGAGGTCGAGACAGCCGGCGGCCACGGTGACAAACAGGAACTCCGGGTTGTCCTGCGCGATGGCGTCGTTGGCGGCACTGAGGGCCGCGCCCGGATCGCCGTCGACGCGCTGCGCGGCGCTCTTGATCTGCGCTTTCGCGAGCGCCATCAGCAGCGCGCTTGGCAGGCCCTTGCCCGAGACATCGCCAATCACGAAGAACAGCCGCCGGGGGGCGATCAGGAAGAAATCGTAGAGATCTCCGCCCACGGTCTTGGCCGGCTCGCTGAACGCCGCGAGTTCGAGGCCCGGCGTGCCGGCCAGGGCCTCGGTGCGCGGCAGCATGCCGGTCTGGATGCGGCGCGCGGTGTCGAGTTCGCCCTGCGTGCGTTGCTGCGCATCGCGGCTGACGGTCAGCTGCTCGCGCAGCAGGCTTCGTTGGCTCTGCGTTTCGGCGAGCGTGCTGCCGAGGACGCCAATCAGCACGAGGCCGACGCCGGCGAGCGGATTGACGATGTCGGGCAACAGGCCGCGCTCAACGAACAGGCCCACCGCGGCTGCGCCATAGGCCGTCGTGCCCAGCGCCACCAGGCCGAGCGCGCGCCAGGGGCCCAGCGTTGCCGCGCCGGCAATCGCGGCCAGCGACAGCAGCGCCATCACGCCGAGCTCCGCCCAGCTTGCCCAGCGGGGCCGCGCGAGCAGCCGGCCCGACAGCGCATTCTCAATCGCTTCGGCATGGATCTCGACACCCGGCATGCGGCCGAGTGGGGTGGTCACGATGTCCTGCAGACCGAGCGCGGTGTAACCCACCAGCACGATGCGCCCGGCCAGCACTTCGGCGTCGAAGCGGTCGTGAATGATGTCGGCGGCCGAGATCGATGGCCGCTCGGTCCAGCGCGAAAAATGCAGCCACCACTCACCGTTGGCTTCGACCGGGATCTCGACGCCGGCCACGCCAACCCGCCGCACGCCCTGTCGATCGCTGGCCACGAGTACTGGCGTAGCGCTCGCCACGCGCAGGGTTTCGACGGCCAGCCCCGGGAACAGCGAGCTCGCTCCGCCCGGGGAGTCGATCGCGGCGACGGTCGGCACGCGCCGGAATACGCCGCGCTCGGGTTCACTGTTCAGCAGGCCCTGGCCGCGGGCCGCCTGCGCGATGCGCGGCAGGCTCATCAGCAGCGCCGGGTAGTGCGGCACGAAAGGGACGGGATCGGCGCCGAATACGCGCACGTTGGCGGTGGGGGCGGCTGGCCCGACCTGCTCGTCGGCGGGCACGCCGGCCGCCCCGAGCACCACGGGTGAGCCGCGGATGGCCGAGGCAAGCCGGCCGTCGCTGTCCGGCAGATGCACGGCGAGCGGTGCTTCGGCGGCCGGCGGCAGGTCGAGCTGGGCGATGAGTGCTGGCGCGGTGTAGCGGTCAGGCTCGACGAACAGCGAGTCGATGGCGATCGCCGCTGGCTGCGCGACAACGAGCTTCTCAACCAATTGCGCGACGCGGGTGCGCGGCCAGGGCCACTGGCCGATCTCGCGCAGGCTGCGCTCGTCGATCTCGATCACGACCACCGGATCGTCGCCGCGCTCACGCGGGAACCAGCGCTGATAGACATCAAAGGTCTCGTTGCGCAGCGCGCGTTCGAACGGCGTATCGAACACCTGCAGCAGGATGCCATTGAACAGCAGCAGCAACAGTCCGAGCATGCGCGCCGACAGTGGCGCACGTGAGGTGATGGGGCGGGCGGGAGGCGCGCTCATGCGCGCCGCCTCAGACATCGTCGAGCGGCGAGGCTTCGCGGTCGAGACCGGTTCGTTTCGGCAGTTCGAGGGTGGAGGTCAGGTCGAAGGCGGCGCGCACGCGGGTGTCGGTGATCTCGCGATCGGCGAGCAGATCGCCCACCACGGTGTCCGCCAGGGCGGCCCATGTCGCTTCGGGAATGTGCTCGACCTCGAGCCAGTCGGTATTCCGCGCGAGGATCCAGGCATCCCAGAACTGCATCGCGACGACGAGCTTCTGATAGCGCTGGTCGCCGCCCTGACGCAGCTGCGACCGGAAGTCGAGAAAGCCTTCGCCGATTTTGTCGTAGCGACGCAGCTTGTGCAGCGCTGCGTCGCGCTTGATGGCGGCCGCAAGGCGTTTTCGGATGGGGTCGTACTCGGCGTCCATGATGAACTCCAGGTTGGGTCTGTCGGGCAAGAGTAAACGCCGTTAGCGGCTCAGTACCAACAGGATCGGCGATTAGGTAATGGGGTGACAGCGCACGCTTTCCGAGCAGGCCGTGTACCCGGCCTCGCTCAGAGCCGGCAAGCGGCGCCCTGGCCTCGCCGCCGCGGGGGCCGCTCAGAGCCTGATTTCGAACCCGTCGTAGGCCGCAAAGACATCGAGCGGCGCTGCGTCAACGCGCGTGATTTCCTCGAAACGACGGGTTTCCGCTTCGATATTCGCAATGCGCGTGTCATCGTGTATCGGCTCGTGGTGGAACAGGGCCAGGCGCCGGGCGTTCGCTAGCTGGCACAGCTCGACGCCGACGACATTGCTCGAATGGCCCCAGTCTTCCTTGACCGAAATGGCTTCGGCAAAGGAATACATCGCGTCGAAGATCACCAAATCGGCATCGCGGAAGAATTCGATGAAGGCGTCGGTGACCTCGGCGTCGTCGAGCTTGTGCTCGGAGTCCGTCGAGTACACGCAGACCTTGCCGGCGTGCTCGAAGCGGTAGCCGTAGGAGCCGCCCGCGTGAAGCTGTTCCTTCGGCAGCACCTTGAGCCCGGCCACCGTCACCTCCTCGCCGGGGGTGAGGGCCACGAACTCGATGCGCGCCGCGAGCTGCGAGAAATCCACCGGGAAGGACGGCGCGCCGTGCTGGGCGCGGAACGCTGCTTCGAGGTTCTGGTGGCAGCCGTAGATGCGAATCAGATTGCCGGCGATATACGCAGGCGTGAACAGCGGAAAGCCCATGATGTGATCCCAGTGCAGGTGCGACATGAACACGTGATAGACGTTCGGCGTCGTCACGCCCTGGTGGGCGATGACACTGCTGCCGAAGGGCCGCACGCCAGAGCCGAGATCGCAGATTACGTATTCATGGCTGCCGCCATCGGCCGGCTTCAATTCAATTTCAACGCAGCTCGAATGACCGCCGAAGGTGCGCGTCACCGCAAACGGGAGACTGGCGGCAAAAGCCGACGCAGCGGCCAAATCCTGGAACTGGCGGCCGGACGCGGCGAGCAATGCCTGCGCGACTTTGGCCTGCACCTGTGGCGCCGTCAGCGCGATCGGCAGTGACCCGCGTGTGCCCCAGAATCTGATCAGCATCCGTGCCTACTCCGACGCCAGCGACTGCACAGCGTCGGCGACTGACGCATGTACCGGGAAAACGAGATTGAACCGGGAAATCTCCAGCACCTCGGCGACCACCGGCCGCGGCGCGGCCACCGCGATCCGGCCGCCGCGCGGCTTCGACAGCTTCGCGGCAATCATCAACACCCGCAGACCAGAGCTCGAGATGTACTCGAGCCCCGACAGGTCGAACAGCAGGGATGCACCACCGGCCTCGCACTGCGCAAGATGGGGTTCGACCGCCTCGCGGAAGTCGTCCGCGTTCAGATGATCGACCCGCCCGGCCGGGCCGAGCACGATCACATCGCCGATGCGACGCGGACGAAGATCCATGGGCGGCTGGCTCATGCGATGAAGATGCGCCGGATTCTAGGGGGCGGCGTGGGGACGGGCAATCGCCGCGCCGGCCGGGGCAACGTCGGCGAGCCGGCTGCAGTGGACTCGCGCCGGCGGTGCCCGACGCGAGCTCAGCTCAGGCCGCAGCCCACCAGCGCTCAACCGCCGCGTTGACCTCCTGCGCGTGAAAGCGTGCGACCTGCTGCGTTGGCGCCAGCGCTTCCGCATAGAAAAATGCAGGCAGCTCATCGTCTTCCTCGGTGAAGCCGGCCGCGATGTTGAAATCCCGTTCATAGCGCAGCGTTTCCCGTCCGAGCAGGTTGATGAAGTCGAGCGGCAGTTCGGTGCCCAGGGCGGCGTTGATCGAATCGGTAATCAGGGGAATGTTAATGTTTGTGACGGAACGCCCGAACACGCACAGACCGAGCGAATCGGCGGCGGCGCACAGGGTCTGCATTTCCATGCTGACCTTCACCAGTTCGTCGACGCCCTTGTTCGCGCAGTCGTACTTCGGCGCGTTGCCGGTGGTGTGATCGGCGCCCTGCGCGGTGATCATCATCGAAATCCCGGTGACTTCGATCACGCGCGGGTCATAGGCGCTGATCGCCTGCTTCTTGATCGTCGGCGTGCGGTGCACCTGGTAGTGTTCGCCGACGCGCGCCGTGCCCTGCGCCCACCGGCGGCCCAGTTCGCTGCCAGCGCGCAGTTCGTCCATGACGGACGTCAGGAACGGCACGTCGCCGAACGGCGCGAGGCCGGCATCCATCAGCACGCCCATCGTCGCGCCAGTTTCAATGGTGTCGATGCCGAGATCGTTGGCGAGGAAGTTGAGCCGGGCAAGGTCATCCGGATCGGTCAGGCCGCAGTTCGTGCCCATCAGGCCGAGCGTCTCGTATTCGACGGGCGATGAGATTTCCTTGCCGTCTTTGTCGGCGTAGACGTTGCTGCATTCGATCATGCAGCCGGGCATGCAGGCATGCGCGGTGATGCCGCCGCGCGCGGTGTTCTGTTCGCGGATGAAGTCACCGCCCATTTTCAGCACACCGGTCAGCGGATCGATCTGGCGCCCGGCGGTGAAATTGTTGACCGGCAGACCGCCCACCCGGTTGGTGTAGTCGGCCATCATCGCCGTGCCGTAGTCGCGCAGTACGCCGACTGCTTCATCCGCCTTGATCATCGCGCCGTACTGTTTCACGCCCTGCAGAACCTTCTTGCGATCGTGGAAGGTCGGCATGCGGTCGAGTTCGCAGACGATGGCCTTCACCTTCTTGCTGCCCATCACGGCGCCGACGCCGCCGCGCGCGGCGAGCCGCGACGGGCGATCATCGGTGTCGCTGAACGAGATGCCGGCCAGCAGGCCCTGGTACTCACCCACCGGCCCGCAGATTGCGAGGCTGACTTTCTTGCCGTATTTCTCATGCAGTTTCGCCGCGGTGTCGAACGTGCCCTGGCCCAGGTATTCCGTACCCGAATCGAACACGATGCTGCCATCCTTGCGCAGGTGAATGACCACCCAGTCCGGCGACGCGCCGTACAGCGTGAAGCCGGCAATGTGCAGATGCCCCATCGCGAGGCCGAAGGACCCGCCGGCGTTCGCTTCCTTCACGCCCCCGGTCAGCGGGCTCTTGCAGCCAACGCTGGTGCGGTTCGCGTTTGACCAGTTGCTGCCGGCGAAGGGGCCGGCGGAGAAGATCAGCGGGTTCTCCGGTGACAGCGGATCGGCGGTGGCGGCGCCGAGATCACTGAGGGTTTTCGCGATGAAGTAGCGGCCAGCGCGCGCAATCTGCTCGCCGCTGAAGGTTTCCTCGCGGCTGCTGTGGCTGGTCACGTCGATGTGGAGATATCTGCGCATGCTGCTGTTCCTCGGTATGTCTGTCGCGGGTCGGCGGGCCGGCGCGCGGTCCGTCTGAGGCTCATTCTAGCGCGCAAGCCGCGGCCGAGAACCGTCGGCGCGCCACTGTCATTCCCCCCAATCGGGTTAGGACCCTGGTCAGCGTTATCTTGTCAACCCAGGGGGTGTTCCTGCATGGTTGCGGCAAGGCGCGATCGCAGGCAAAAGTTCAGCGATGACGCAAAACGACCGACCTGCCTGACCGGGAACCGGATTCGACACGAGCGCGGGCCGCGTTCGGGCGGTCCACGGCGGGTTCGGGCGGGCGGAGATCGCCGATGGCGGCTGGTGTGCGCTGCCGTCCGGCAATCCGGCACGACAGTCTGGTACTCCCTAGGGGGTTCGAACCCCTGTTCTCGCCGTGAGAGGGCGATGTCCTGGGCCACTAGACGAAGGGAGCCCTGTGTCGAGCCGGCATTATATAAGGCGATAGGGTCTGCGGTCAGCCGTCTTTTCGCGATGCATCGCACACAGGGTGGCCCGATCGGATTAAAATCGACGACCATTGCCCCTGTGGGCCGGTGCCGACGCCCGCCCGCGGGCGATGCCCGTCGCCCGAGCATGTCTCCCGTCCAGGCGGGAGCCCGGGGGATCCCATTAGGCGAGAGGAAACATCCGTCTTGAGCGAACCAGCTAATCACGCAGACAACGTCGTCCACCTCCACCCGCAGCCGCGCATTTACGGTCGGGCAGAACATTCGATTTCCCGCAAGTTCGTGTCGGAGAACGCGCTGAAGGTTCTCTACCGGCTCGACAAGGCCGGGTTCCAAGCCTACCTGGTCGGCGGCAGTGTGCGCGATCTCCTGCTCGGCCGGGAACCGAAAGATTTTGACATCGCCACCAACGCGCTGCCCGAGCAGGTGCGGGAGCTGTTCAGGAACTGCCGTCTGATCGGGCGCCGGTTCCGGCTTGCCCACGTTCAATTCGGCCGCGAGATCATCGAGGTGGCAACCTTCCGCGCGCAGCACGATGGCGACGCGGAAGGCGCGGCGATGACCGACCAAGGCCGCATCCTGCGCGACAACGTGTACGGCACACTCGAGGAAGACGTCTGGCGCCGCGACTTCACCGTCAACGCGCTCTACTACAACATCGCCGACTTCTCGATCGTCGATCACGTGGACGGCGTCGAAGATCTGCGGGCCGGCCGCATGCGGCTGATCGGCGATCCGGACAAGCGCTATCGCGAAGATCCCGTTCGCATGCTGCGCGCGGTCCGCTTTGCCACCAAACTCGGCTTCCTGCTCGATCGGGCCACACTCGACGCGATTCCGCGTCTGCGCCATCTGCTCGAGGACATCGCGCCGGCGCGCCTGTTTGATGAAATGCTGAAGATGTTCCAGGGTGGCGTCGGTCACCAGACCTTCGAGTCGCTGCGTCACCATGGCCTGTTCCACTGCCTGTTCCCGCTGACCGACAGGCAACTCGACAGCGCCGACGGTGAATTTGCCCAGCGCCTGATCGCCGGCGCGTTGCACAGCACGGATCTGCGGGTTGCCGAAGACAAACCCATCACGCCCGCGTTCCTGATTGCGGCCCTGCTGTGGCATGTCGTCGAAGAAGAGGCGGAAAAACTGGTCGCCAACGGCGTGACTTTGCATGACGCCCTGGGCTTCGCCGCCGACACCGTGATCTCGAAGCAGATTGCGCGCATCGCGATGCCGCGCCGTTTCAGCAATGTCACGCGCGAAATCTGGGCCCTGCAGTCAAAACTCGAGAAGCCAACGTCCAAACGCATTGCCCGTGCGCTCGAGCATCCGCGCTTTCGCGCCGCTTACGACTTCCTCGTGTTGCGCGCCGCAGCCGGTGATCCCGTGCAGGAGGAAGCGAGCTTCTGGACCGACTATCTCGCCGCCGAAGGCGAGGTGCGTGAGTCCCTGGTGCAGAATTTGCGCAGCCAGCCCGACAGCAGCCGGCCGAGCAGCACGAAGCGTCGCCGTCGTCGTCGTCGGCCACCTGCCGCGGAGTAAGGCGGCGTGACCAGCGACCTGCCGGTAACCGTCTACATCGGCATCGGCGCCAACCTTGATGGCCCCGTACAACAGGTCAGCCGCGCGCTGAACGAACTTGCCGCGTTGCCCCGGACCCGACTCGTGAAAAAATCGTCTCTCTATCGCACACCACCCATGGGCCCGCCCGATCAGCCGGACTACATCAACGCCGTCGCTGAACTCGACACCTGGCTGACCCCGCTGGCCCTGCTCGACGAACTCCAGCGCATCGAGCAATTGCACCGGCGGGTCCGTGGCGCACAGCGCTGGGGGCCGCGGACGCTCGACCTGGATCTGCTGCTGTATGGCGCGCAAAAGATTGAACAGCCGCGCCTGAGGGTGCCGCATCCTGGCCTCGCCGAGCGTGCGTTCGTGCTGCTGCCGCTCGTCGAGATAGCGCCGGCGTTGGCGGTCCCTGGCCTCGGCGCGCTGGCTGATCTGAAAGCGTCAATCTCGAGCGACGGCATCTCATGTCTGTGAGCACGTCCATGCCCACCGCCACCGAACGCCCGGCGCCCGAGTCCGCGCGATTCATCGCCATCGAAGGGCCGATCGGCGTTGGCAAGACCAGCCTCGCGCGCCGCCTGGCCGCAACCTGGCAAACCGAACTGCTGCTCGAAGGGGCGGCAGACAATCCGTTCCTGCCGAAGTACTACGAGGATCCGCGCCGCTACGCACTGGCGACCCAGCTGCACTTTCTGTTCCAGCGCACGCGTGAACTGCAGGCGCGCAACCAGGCCGACCTGTTCACGCCGCGCCTGACGGCTGATTTCCTGTTCGAGAAGGATCGCCTGTTCGCGCGCGTCGCGCTGGACGACGACGAATTTGCGCTCTATCAGGAAATCTACCAGCGCGTGGTGCAGACGCTGCCGAGCCCCTCGCTGGTGATCTACCTGCAGGCATCGGTGCCGACGCTGCTCAAGCGCGTTGCCCGCCGCGGCATCGACTACGAGCTCGGCATGGAAGGCGATTATCTGGCGCGCCTGTGCGACGAATATGTCGAATTCTTCTACCGCTATGACGATGCGCCGCTGCTGATCATCAACGCCGAGGAGATCAATCTCGTCGACAACGACGCCCACTTTGCGCTGTTGCTGGCTGAAATCGAGCAGGGCATCATCGGACGGCGGTATTTCAATCCGGGCGTCTGACCGGGGCAACGAGAGTGGCCACGGAGAATACGCAGACGCAAGGCGCTCGAGCCTCGCGGTCTGCCGTGTCCACGGCTGCAGAGCAGCGGCGAGCACACCGGCGAATCGGGCCCATGAACACGTTGCGCTGAGCTAGACTGGCAGGGTATGAACGTAATGAACGTGAAGCATCATTCATGAAGACGGTTTTTTCAGTCGAGGACCTGCGGGCGCACGTCGCGGCCTGGCGGCGTGACGGCAAGACGATCGCCTTCGTGCCGACGATGGGCAATCTGCACGAAGGCCATATTTCACTGTTGAAGACGGCGCGCACGCGCGCCGATCACACGGTCGTCAGCATTTTCGTCAATCCGATCCAGTTCGGCCGCGGCGAAGACTACGCCCGTTATCCGTCGACGCTGGAAGCCGATCAGCAGAAATTATCCGCCGCCGGGCTCGATCTGCTGTTCGCACCGAATCTCGACCAGCTCTATCCGGGCGGCATTGAAGAGGACACGCGTGTCACGGTGCCGGGCCTGTCTGCGATACTCTGCGGGCAGTACCGGCCAGGGCATTTTTCCGGTGTGGCAACGGTCGTCACCAAGCTCTTCATCAACGTGCAGCCTGACGTCGCGCTGTTTGGCGAGAAGGACTACCAGCAGGTCCTCGTGATCAAGCGCATGGCGCACGATCTGCTGATGCCGACGCAGGTCGTGGGGCTGCCGATTGTGCGCGAGGCCGACGGCCTTGCGATGAGCTCGCGCAACGGCTATCTGAGCGCCGACGAGCGCGACCGCGCGCCGCTGATTTTCGAGTTGCTGCGGAAGGCGGCTGACAGACTGTATGCCCAGGGCAGCTCGCTGATCGCGATCGAAACGGCTGCGATGGCCGAACTTGCAGCGGCGGGTTTCCGGCCCGAATATTTCAGCATCCGGCACGCCGCCGATCTCGAGGCGCCCAAGGCCGGTGACACAAGCCTGCAGATCCTGGCCGCAGCCTGGCTGGGTGCGGCGCGATTGATCGACAACGTGCGCGTCGAAATGCCGGCGCCGCTGCGCATCGCATGAGTGTGGCGGCGCCGGGCGCTGCGGTCGTTGTCATCGGCAACGAGATCCTCTCGGGCCGCACGCGTGACGCAAACGTCCAGACGATCGGCGCCGCGCTCGCCGGCATCGGCATCCGTCTGCGCGAAGTACGGGTGATCGAGGATCGACCACCGGCCATCATCGAGACAGTCAATGCCTTGCGCGCGCAGTACGCCTACGTCTTCACGACCGGCGGCATCGGCCCCACACATGACGACATCACAACCGACTGCGTCGGCGCCGCATTCGGCTGCGAGGTCCGCCACGATCCTGCAGCAGTCGAACTGCTGACGCGCTACTACGGCGCGACAGAGGCTACCGAAACCCGCCTGAGGATGGCGCGCGTCCCGCGCGGTGCGACGCTCATCGACAACCCCGTCAGTACCGCGCCGGGCTTCCGGCTGGAGAATGTCTTCGTGCTGCCGGGCGTACCGCGCATTCTGCAGGCCATGTTGCCCGGGGTGCTTGCAAGCCTGCCGGGTGGCCCGCCGATAGTCAGCCACACGCTGACCGCCTGGGTTCGCGAAAGCGACGTCGCCATTGAACTCGCGGCGGTGCAGGCGCGCTACCCTGCGCTTGATCTCGGCAGCTATCCGTTTACCCGCGACGGGCGGTTCGGGACTTCGCTCGTCGTGCGCGGCAATGCAGCGGCGGCGGTCGCCGCTGCCGCCTCAGAGGTAGCCGACTTTCTGCGTCAGCGCGGCGTCGAATTCAGTGCGGAAGCGCCGTGAACGTCGGTTGCCGGTCCGCAAGGCTGAGCCAATTCTTTGAATGGACAGGCGTTTGGTGTAGCTTAAGGCCCCCGTCCCGCCTGACCTGTCGATGACCAAGCGCGTATTCATCAAGACCTTCGGCTGCCAGATGAACGAGTACGACTCGCAGAAGATGGCAGATCTGCTCGCGGCCTCGCATGGCTTTGAGCCGGCGGCGAGCCCGGAAGAGGCCGATCTGCTGCTATTGAACACCTGCTCGGTGCGTGAAAAGGCTCAAGAAAAGCTGTTTTCCGAACTCGGTCGCTGGAAGGCCCTGAAGGACGCCCGTCGCGGTGTGGTGATTGGCGTCGGCGGCTGCGTCGCCAGCCAGGAGGGCGACCGGATCTTCACCCGCGCGCCGTATGTCGATCTGGTGTTCGGGCCGCAAACTCTGCATCGCCTGCCGGCCCTCTACGCCGCCGCGCTCAGCGGCCGGCGGCAGATTGTCGATATCAGCTTCCCGGAAATCGAAAAGTTCGATCGGCTCCCGGCACCCAGAGCCGATGGCCCGACCGCCTTCGTGTCCATCATGGAAGGCTGCAGCAAGTACTGCACTTTCTGTGTCGTGCCGTACACGCGCGGCGAAGAGTTCAGCCGCCCGTTCGATGATGTGATCAGTGAAATCGATGCGCTGTCGGGGCAGGGTGTGCGCGAAGTCACGCTGCTCGGGCAGAACGTCAACGCCTACCGCGGGCGCATGCACGACGGCCAGATCTGCGACCTTGCGGCGCTGATTCGGTTTGTCGCTGCGATCGATGGCATCGATCGTATCCGCTACACGACTTCCCACCCGGTCGAGTTCACCGATCGCCTGATTGCGGCCTACGCCGACGTTCCCGAACTCGTGAGCCACGTGCATCTGCCGGTGCAGAGTGGTTCGGATCGCATCCTCGCGCTGATGAAACGCGGTCACACGGTGCTCGAATACCTGTCGCGCATCCGGCGCCTGCGTGAAGCGCGACCAGACGTCTCGATTTCTTCGGACTTCATCGTCGGCTTCCCGGGCGAAACGCACGCCGATTTCGAAGCCACGATGCGGCTCGTCGAGCAGGTCGATTTCGATCACTCGTTCAGCTTCATCTACAGCCCGCGTCCCGGCACGCCGGCAGCCGGCTTGCCGGACGACGTCACGCTGGAGGAGAAGAAGCATCGCCTCGCGATTCTCCAGCGCCAGATTGAAAAACAGGCGCACGCCAAGAGCGCGTGCATGGTCGGCAGCGTGCAGCGCGTGCTCGTGACCGGCGTGTCGCGCAAGGACGCGGATGAAATCTGCGGCCGCACCGACAATAATCGTGTCGTCAATTTTGCCGGCGACCCGGCGCTGGTCAGCCGCTTCATTGATGTTCGCATCACCGCGGCGCTGCCAAATTCTCTGCGCGGTGAACGCGCGGCGGCCGTGGAACTCGCTGGCTCATGACCGGAGCTACCCCCACCGAACTCACGCTCGAGCCGGTCGATAACGAACGCCTGGCCAACCTCAGCGGCCAGTTCGATGAACACCTGCGGCTGATTGAACGCCGGCTCGGCGTTCAAATCGGCAACCGCGGCAATGTCTTCAATATCAGCGGCAGCGCGCTGGCGCAAGACACGGCGACCCGTATCCTGCGCGACCTCTACGCCGCGACCGAGCAAAAATTTCTGGCGCCATCCGATGTTCACCTGCGTTTGCAGGAATCGGCCGCGGCACTGGCGCAGGCTGGCGATCTGACGGACGACGAGGACATCGTCATTCACACGCGCCGCTCGATCATCAAGGCGCGCGGCGCCAATCAGAAGATGTACCTGCGCAACATCGAGCGCTGCGATATCAGTTTCGGGGTGGGGCCGGCCGGGACCGGCAAAACCTATCTGGCGGTGGCGGCGGCAGTGGCCGCGCTGGAGCACGATCGCGTGCGCCGCCTGTGTCTCGTGCGGCCGGCGGTCGAAGCCGGCGAGCGACTGGGTTTTCTGCCCGGCGACATGGCCCAGAAAATCGACCCTTATCTGCGACCCCTCTACGACGCGCTGTATGAGATGCTGGGTTTTGAACGGGTCGCCAAGCTGATCGAGCGCAATGTGATCGAGGTTGCGCCGCTGGCCTTTATGCGCGGCCGCACACTGAACGACGCCTTCATCATCCTCGACGAAGCACAGAACACCACAACCGAACAGATGAAGATGTTCCTGACCCGCATCGGCTTCGGCGCGAAGGCGGTAATCACCGGGGATGTCACCCAGATCGATCTGCCGCGGGGGCGCGAATCCGGTCTCAAGCATGCGATTGAGGTCGTGCGGCGCATCGACGGCATCAGCTTCACCTTTTTCCGCTCGCAGGACGTGGTTCGACATGCGCTGGTCGGCCATATCCTCGATGCTTATGAGGAATATGAAGGCCGCGAAAAGCCCTGAGCGCGATGCCTGTGTCGTGGTCAACGTCCACATCCAGCGCATCTGCAAACTGCGCGGGCTGCCGACCAATGCCTGCATGCGGCGCTGGCTCACGCTGGCGGTGGGGCGTTTCCGCCCCCAGGCGAGCCTGACGGTGCGCATCGTCGACGGGTTCGAAGGCGCGGCGTTGAATGCGCGCTGGCGCGGCAAGCAGGGCCCGACAAACGTGCTGTCGTTCCCGGCGACCGGACTCGAGGCCGTCGCGCCCGCCTTGCTCGGCGACATCGTGCTGTGCGCGCCGGTGCTGAAGGCCGAGGCCGCGGCCCAGCACAAGACGCTTGCTGCCCATTGCGCGCATCTACTAGTGCATGGCGCGCTGCATCTGCTCGGCCATGATCACGCACGTCCGCGACAGGCGAGTGTGATGGAACGCCTCGAAACGGAACTGCTTGCCGAATTCGACATCCCCGACCCCTACGCGGAGCGCGCATAAACTCATGGCCGACGACCCTCACCCTGGCCCCTCGCGCACATGGTTGAACCGCCTGATTGACCCCCTGCGCAAGCGGCTTGCAGCAGTGCTGCATCCCGGTGCGCGCAATCGCCAGGATCTGGTCCGCTACGTGCACGACTCCGAAAGCCGGCATCTGATCGATGGTGACACGGCGGCGATGATGGAAGGCGCTGTGCTGGTGTCCGAATCCAAGGTACTTGACATCATGGTGCCGCGATCCGAGATGTCGTTCATCGAGGCGGATGCCACGCCCGCCGAATTCCTGCCGGGCGTCATCGAGTCCGCGCACTCGCGTTTCCCGGTGCTCGATGCCAAGCACGAAAAGGTGCTCGGCATCCTCCTCGCCAAGGACCTGCTGCCACTCGCCGCCGCGCCGACGCAGGCCTTCAATATTCGTGACATGTTGCGGCCGGCCGTGTTCGTGCCGGAGAGCAAGCGGCTGAATATCCTGTTGCGGGAGTTCAGACAAAGTCGCAATCACCTCGCGATCGTCATCGACGAATACGGCGGCATCGCCGGCCTCGTCAGCATTGAAGATGTGATCGAGCAAATCGTTGGCGAGATCGATGACGAATACGATGTCGACGATGAAGAGTTCGTTCGGGTGCATCGTGCGAACCGTTACACGGTGAAGGGACGCACGCCGATTGAATCCTTCAACGAGTATTTCAAGGCACGCTTCCCGGATCAGGACTACGACACCATCGGCGGCCTGGTCGTTCACGAATTCGGCCGCCTGCCGGAACGCGGCGACGAAATTGAGTTCAGCGGCTTCCACTTCAAGGTGTTACGCGCCGATCCGCGGCGGGTGAATGTGCTGCGCGTGATGCGTAGCGGCGACGCGCGCGCCGCTGACGAAGACGGCTAGACCACGGCCCCGCGCTTTCGGTGTGTCGATGTTCTCCGCCCTGATTGCCCTGCTGGCCGGCCTGTTGTTGCCGTTTGCGTTTGCGCCGTACGGCGTGTGGCCCTGTGCGCTGTTGTCTCTCGCCGTACTCTTTGTCAGTTGGCGTGGCGCGACACCCAAAGCCGCCGCCTGGTGCGGCTTTGCCTATGGCCTTGGCGCTTTTGGCCACGGCGTGACATGGATTCAGGTTTCCATCCACAAGTTCGGGCTGCCGCTCTACAGCTTTTCGGTGTCAATGACGGCGCTGTTCGTCGTCATCATGGCGCTCTATCCGATGCTGGCGGGTTGGCTCACGCGGCGCCTGCCGGCCACCAGCGAGTCGGCGCGCGCGCTGCTGCTCGCCCCGGCGTTGTGGGTGCTGATGGAAAGTCTGCGCGGCGTCTTGTTCTCCGGCTTTCCGTGGCTGATCGTCGGTTACGGGCAGACCGACTCCTGGTTTGCCGGCTACACGCCGCTGGCGGGCGCCCTGGGAACCAGCCTTGCCGTTGCCCTTTGCGCCGGGGCCGGTGCGTCGCTCTTCGCGGGCTGGCGTGAAGGGTCGGGTGAGCGTCGTACGGCCTTGCTCGCGGCGGTATGCCTGCTGACGCTGCCGGCGGCGGGTGCCCTGTTGTCGCGTGTTGAATGGACGGAGTCGCTCGGCGCACCACTGAGCGTGGCGCTCGTGCAGGGCGCCGTGCCACAGGCCATCAAGTGGCAGCCGGAATACCGCGGGGCGACGCTCGAACTCTATTCACAACTGTCCGAACCGCACTGGGGTAAGGAGGTCGTGATCTGGCCGGAAACGGCCATTCCAGCGTTTCCCGCCGACATCAAAGATTTTCTGGACGTGATGGGTACGCGCGCCCGTGAGGCCGGCACGGCCTTTCTGCTCGGGATGCCGACAGGCGATCCGCGGGGGCGTTATTTCAACAGTCTCGTGATGCTGGGCGTTGCCGAGGGTCGTTACGACAAACGTCACCTCGTGCCTTACGGCGAGTACCTGCCGATGGAGACACTGCTGCGGCCACTGCTCGATTTCCTGTTGATTCCGATGTCGAGTTTCACCGCCGGCAAGGCGCGCCAGGCGCCACTTGCAGCGGGGCGTCTGAAGTTCGGCGCGTCCATCTGCTACGAGGATGCGTATGGCAGCGAGGTCAGGAAGCCCCTGCCCGAGGCCAATGTGCTGGTGAATGTCAGTGATGATGCCTGGTTCGGCGACAGTCTCGCGCCTCATCAGCACCTGGAAATCGCCCAGGTCCGCGCGCTCGAAGCGGGCCGACCCATGCTGCGGGCCACCAACACCGGGATCTCCGCGATCATCGATCATCGCGGTCGGGTACGCGCGCGCTCGCCACAGTTCAAGACCTTTGTGTTGACTGGCGAAGCGGATGCCCGTGTCGGCGCCACGCCCTATGCGCGCTCCGGTGACTGGCCGGCGCTGGCCTGCTGCGGGCTGCTGTTGCTGGTCTGCCGCAGGCGCGGTGCCGGCGTTTGAGCCGGCCCGGCGGGGTGCGTTAGCGGATGCCGCGATGCACTGCTGCCACGAGCGCGGCAACATGATCGGGATTGATGTCGGGTGTGATGCCATGGCCGAGATTGAACACGTGGCCCGGGCCGTCGCCGAAGGCGGCGAGTGTCGCCGCGACCTCGCGCTCGATGACCGGAATCGGCGCGCGCAGCACGGCGGGGTCCAGATTGCCCTGCAAGGCGCAGCGATTGCCGATTCGCCGGCGTGCATCGGTCAGGCTGACCGTCCAGTCGCAGCCAACGGCGCTGCAGCCGGTGTCGGCGATGGCTTCGAGCCAATGACCGCCGCCTTTCGTGAAGAGAATCGTGGGCACTGCGTTGCCGAGCGACTTCACGATCTGCGCCATGTAATCGAGTGAGAAGGCCTGATAGGCATCCGCCGCCAGCGCGCCGCCCCAGGTGTCAAACATCATCAGCGCATCGACACCCGCCGCGCGCTGCGCGCGCAGATACTGGATGACCGCTTCGGTGACGATCGCGAGCAGCCGATGCAGATCTTCAGGCTGCGAGTAGACCCACTGCTTCGCGCGTTTGAAGTCGTGATCGCCGCCGCCGCCTTCGATCATGTAGGTGGCGAGCGTCCACGGGCTGCCGGCAAATCCGATCAGCGGCACACGGCCATCCAGCTCGCGCTTGATCAGGCGCACCGCGTCCATCACGTAGCGTAGTTCGCCTTCCGGATCCGGCACGCCGAGACGCGCGATTTGCGCCGGCTCGTGGATCGGTGTCGAGAAGCGCGGTCCGACTCCTTCATCAAGCGTGAGGCCGAGTCCCATCGCGTCTGGAATCGTCAGGATGTCCGAGAACAGAATCGCCGCGTCGAGCGGAAAACGATCGAGCGGCTGCAAGGTCACTTCGCAGGCAAGTTCAGGCGTCTTGCACAGCTTGAGGAAGTCGCCGGCGCGCTGGCGCGTCGCGCGGTACTCCGGCAGGTAGCGCCCGGCCTGACGCATGATCCACAGCGGCGTGCGATCGACCGGCTGACGGTGCAACGCGCGCAGGAAGCGGTCATTCTTCAGCGCACTCATGCGAGCGGTGCCGGCAGGTCGGTGCTGCCCATCAGGAAACGGTCGATGCCGGCCGCCGCCGAACGGCCTTCGGCGATTGCCCAGACGATCAGGGACTGGCCGCGCTGCATGTCGCCGGCGGTGAAGACCCCTTCAACCGACGTCATCCAGTTCGAGTCACGCCACACGTTGCCCCGGTCGGTCACTTTGACCCCGAACTGGTCGAGCACGCCGCGTTCGGCATGCACGAAGCCCATCGCGAGCAGCGCGAGTTCACACGGAATTTCGCGCGCACTGTTGGGCACTTCGGCAAAATTCATGCGGCCGTTTTCCGGCTTGAGTTCGACCTCGACGATTTCAATGGCGCGCACCGCGCCGTGCCCGTCGTCGATGAAACGTTTCGTCGACACGCCGTACACGCGATCGCCGCCTTCTTCATGGGCGGAGGCCGTGCGATAGATGCGCGGCCATTCCGGCCACGGATTGTCCGCTGCACGGGTCTGCGGCGGGCGCGCCATGATTTCGAGCTGGGCGATGTGCTTCGCGTGCTGGCGGTGTGCCGTGCCGAGGCAGTCGGCGCCGGTGTCACCACCGCCGATGATGACGACATGCTTGTCCTCGGCAGTCATTTGTGGATCGTCGGCGACGCGATCGCCTTCGAGCTTGCGGTTGGCGAGCGTCAGGTAATCCATTGCGACGTGCACGCCCTTCAGGTCCCGCCCGGGCAGCGGCAGATCGCGCGGCACGGTGGAACCGCCGGCCAACAGCACCGCGTGGAAATCGCGCTTGAGATCTGCGACATCGACCTCGACGCCCACGTGGGCGTTCGCGCGGAAATCGATGCCTTCGGCCTCCAGTTGGCGCAGGCGGCGATCGAGCACGCCTTTTTGCATCTTGAACTCGGGGATACCGTAACGGAGCAGGCCACCAAAGCGGTCGTCGCGTTCGAAGACGGTGACGCGATGGCCTGCACGACGCAACTGTTGGGCTGCGGCGAGGCCGGCCGGTCCGGAACCGACGACTGCCACGTGGCGTCCGGTTTCAAAAGCCGGCGGCTGCGGCTTGACCCAGCCTTCGGCAAAGGCGCGATCGATGATCGCGAGCTCCACGGCCTTGATCGCCACCGGGTTGTCGTTGATGCCCAGCACGCACGAGCCTTCGCACGGCGCAGGGCACAGGGTGCCGGTGAACTCTGGGAAATTGTTCGTTGCATGCAGCCGATCGATCGCGTCCTGCCAGCGCTCGCGGTACACGAGGTCGTTCCAGTCCGGAATCAGATTGCCCAGCGGGCAGCCCTGATGACAGAACGGAATGCCGCAGTCCATGCAGCGCGCGGCCTGCTGGTTCAGAGTCTTCGCCGGCAGCGGCGCCAGCACCTGGGACCAGTCCTGCAGGCGCTCGGCGGTCGGGCGGTAATGGGTCTTTTCGCGCCCGAATTCGAGGAAACCGGTGACTTTAGCCATGGGAGGCCTCCATCACGGCTTCGTCTTCGGACAGCCCCAGCTTGCGCGCACGTTCGATCGTGGCAAGCACTTGCTTGTAGTCTCTGGGCATCACTTTCACGAATTGCGTCCTGGTTTTTTGCCAGTCACGCAGAATCCGTTCTGCGACGGTGCTGCCGGTCAGACGTGCATGGTTGTCGAGCAGGCGCTCAAGTGCGGCTTCGTCGGCGTCGGTTTCCACGCGCTCCAGATCCACCATTTCGGTGTTGCAGTGCTGCGGGAAGCTGTTGTGTGGATCGTAAACGAACGCGACCCCCCCGGACATGCCGGCTGCGAAATTGCGCCCAGTGCCGCCGATGACGACGACCCGTCCGCCGGTCATGTACTCGCAGCCGTGGTCGCCGACGCCTTCGATGACGGCGTCGGCGCCGCTGTTGCGCACGCAGAAGCGTTCGCCGCCGACGCCGCGGAAGTAGGCTGCGCCGGACGTCGCGCCGTACAGCGCCACGTTGCCGATCAAGATGTTCTCTTCCGGCACGAAGGTCGCCTGGCGTGACGGGTAAACGATGATCTTGCCGCCCGACAGGCCCTTGCCGATGTAATCGTTGGCGTCGCCTTCGAGCGTCATCGTGATGCCGCGCGGCACGAACGCGCCGAAACTCTGGCCGGCCGACCCGGTGAAGTTCAGCGTGATGGTGTCGTCCGGCAGGCCTTCGCCACCGTAGCGCTTCGTCAGTTCGTAGCCAAGGATCGTGCCGACGGTCCGGTTGACGTTGCGGATCGGCAGGTCGAGCGTGACCGGCTGTCGTTCCTCGAGTGCGGCCCGGCAGCCGGGCACGATCATCCTGCGGTCGAGCGAGCGGTCGAGCCCATGGTCCTGCTGCCGCACGCAGCGGATCGCAGTTTCCGGGCTGGTCGGCGGCTGGTAGAGAATCTTCGACAGGTCCAGCCCTTTAGCCTTCCAGTGATCGACCGCCTGATCGACGTTCAGGCGATCGGCGCGGCCGATCATTTCGTCCAGCGTACGGAAGCCGAGCTGCGCCATGTATTCGCGGACTTCTTCGGCGATATAGCGGAAGAAATTTTCGACGAATTCAGGCTTGCCGCTGAACTTCGCCCGCAGCCGCGGATCCTGCGTTGCGATCCCGACCGGGCAGGTATTCAGATGGCAGACGCGCATCATGATGCAGCCCAGGACGACCAGCGGCGCGGTGGCGAAGCCGTATTCCTCGGCACCGAGCAAAGCGCCGATCACGACATCGCGGCCGGTCTTCATCTGGCCGTCGACCTGCACGACGATACGGTCGCGCAGTTTGTTCGCGACCAGCACCTGCTGTGTTTCGGCAAGACCCAGTTCCCACGGCACGCCGGCATGCTTCAGCGAGGTGACCGGCGAGGCACCGGTGCCCCCGTCGTAGCCGGAAATCAGCACGACATCGGAGAAGGCCTTCGCGACGCCCGCGGCAACGGTGCCGACGCCGACTTCGGCGACCAGCTTCACGTGCACGCGCGCCTCCGGATTGGCGTTCTTCAAATCGTGGATCAGCTGCGCAAGATCCTCGATCGAATAGATGTCGTGGTGCGGCGGCGGCGAAATGAGGCCAACACCGGGCGTCGAGTAACGCACTTTCGCAATCCACGGATAGACCTTGTGGCCGGGCAGCTGGCCACCTTCGCCGGGCTTCGCGCCCTGCGCCATCTTGATCTGAAGGTCGTCGGCGTTGACGAGGTATTCACTGGTGACGCCGAAGCGGCCAGAGGCCACCTGCTTGATCGCGCTGCGCCGCTCGTCCTTGAAGCGCGCCGGATCTTCGCCGCCTTCCCCGGTGTTCGAGCGGCCGCCGATGCGATTCATCGCGACCGCCAGCGTTTCGTGTGCTTCGGCGCTGATCGAGCCATAGGACATCGCGCCGGTATGGAAGCGCTTCATGATGGCTTCGATCGACTCCACTTCCGACAGCGGCACGGTGCGCGGCGCCGGTTTGAATGAGAACAGGCTGCGCAAGGTCGCGCGGTGCTCGCTCTGCTGATCGACGAGCGCGGTGTATTCACGGAACACCTTGGCCTGGCCGGAACGCGTCGAATGCTGGAGCTTGTAGACGGTATCCGGGTTGAACAGGTGGTATTCACCGTCGCGCCGCCACTGATATTGGCCGCCCCAGGCCAGATCCGGCTTGGCAACGGGACGCGCCGGGAAGGCGTCGTGGTGGCGCATGCTGATCTCGCGCTCGATGACATCGAGGCCGACCCCCTCGATGCGGGTTGCCGTCCAGGTGAAGTACTTGTTGATGAATGCCTGATCGAGCCCGATGGCCTCGAAAATCTGCGCGCCACGGTAGGACTGGATCGTTGAGATGCCCATCTTGGACATCACCTTCACCAGGCCTTTGTTGACCGCCTTGATGTAATTGCGGATCGCGGCGGAGTATGCGGACTCATCCTGCTGGCGGCCCTTGAGCGCCTCTTCCTTCAGCAGGCCCTGCTGGAGCATGTCGAAGAGCGTCTCGAAGGCGAGATAGGGGTTCACCGCGTCGGCGCCGTAGCCGATGAGGGTCGCGAAATGATGGATTTCGCGCGGCTCACCGGACTCCACGACCAGGCCCACCCGCATCCGGCGCCCGTTGCGGACCAGATGATGATGCGTGCCGGCGGTGGCGAGCAGAGCAGGGATCGGCGCGTTTTCCACATCCATGCCGCGATCGGACAGGATCACGAAAGTGTGACCCTCGTCTACCGCCCGATCGGTTTCGTCGAACATGCGCTGCAGCGCCGCTTCTATGCCGGCGATGCCGTCAGCGATGCGATAAAGCGCGGTCACGGTTTTCGCCTTGAAGCCCGGCAGGTCGACGTGCCGAATGCGCGCGAGGTCCTCGTTGTTGAGGCACACCGACTCGAGTTTGAGGCGGCGGCAGCTCTGCGCCGTCGGCTCGAGCAGATTGCTCTCGGGGCCGATCGGCGTCGAGACCTGTGTCACCAGTTCTTCGCGAATGCCGTCGAGCGGCGGATTCGTGACCTGCGCAAACAGCTGCTTGAAGTAGTCGTAGAGCAGTCGCGGCCGCTCGGACAGCACGGCCAGTGCCGCGTCGGTGCCCATCGAGCCGATGGCTTCTTCGCCGTTTTCAGCCATCGGCTGCATCAGGATGCGCAGATCCTCATGAGTGTAGCCGTAGGCCAGTTGGCGCCGCAGCACCGTGTCGTGGTCGACCCCGTGCACGTGATTCGGCACCGGCAGGCTCTTGAGCGGCACGTAGTTCTGCTGCAGCCACTCGGCGTACGGATACTGATCGATATAGCGCTGCTTCAGCTCCGCATCATCGATGATGCGACCGGCTTCGGTGTCGACCAGGAAAATCTGCCCCGGGTGCAGGCGCTCCTTGATGGCGATGTTCTCCGGCGGGAAATCGAGCACGCCGACTTCGGATGCCATCACGACCATGTCGTCTTTCGTCACGTAGTAGCGCGACGGGCGCAGGCCATTGCGATCGAGCACGGCGCCGATGATGCGGCCGTCGGTAAACGCGATGCAAGCCGGGCCGTCCCACGGTTCCATGAGGCAGCTGTGGAATTCGTAGAAGGCCTTGCGCGCGGCGTCCATCTGCTGGTGCCCGCTCCAGGCCTCCGGGATCATCATCAGCACCGCGAGCGGCAAGGGCCGGCCGGCCATGTGCAGGAATTCCAGCACCTGATCGAAGCTCGCGGAGTCCGAACTGCCCTCGATGACGATCGGGAAGAGCTTCTTCAGGTTTTCGCCAAACACCGGCGATGTGCACAGCGCTTCACGGGCCCGCATCCAGTTCGCGTTGCCGCGCAGCGTATTGATTTCACCGTTGTGCGCGATGTACCGGAACGGATGCGCGAGCGGCCACGACGGGAAGGTGTTCGTCGAAAAACGCTGATGGACCAGCGCCAGGGCGCTTTCGACCAGCGGATCGGACAGATCCGGGAACTGCAGCTTCACCTGGGCGGCATTCAGCATGCCCTTGTAGACGATGGTCCGGTGCGACAGCGTCGGAATGTAGAACATCGCCTTTTCGCGCATTGCCGAGCCCCAGATGGCGTGCTCTAGGCGCTTGCGGACGACATAGAGCCGGCGTTCGAAGGCGTCGCCGTCCCGAATGTCGGCCGCGCGGCCGATGAACACCTGGCGGAAGGCCGGCTGGCTGACGCGGGCGCTGGGCCCGATCGCGCTGTCATCGATCGGCAGATCGCGCCAGCCGAGCAGAGTCTGCCCTTCCTCGGCCACGATGCGCGCCAGTTCGCGCTCGCAGGTTTCAGCCTCCGCTGCATCAGGTGGCAGGAATATGAGGCCGGTGCCGTAGTGGCCGGCGACGGGCAGCGTGATGCCGATTTTCGCGCATTCGCGGCGCAGGAACGGATCCGGGATTTGGATCAGGATGCCAGCGCCGTCGCCGGTGTTGATCTCGCTGCCGCTGGCACCGCGATGTTCGAGGTGGTCGAGAATCGTGAGCGCGCGTTCAATCGTGGTGTGCGATTTTCGGCCTTTGATGTCGACCACGAAGCCGACACCACAGGCGTCGTGCTCCGAATGGGAGTCGTACAGGCCAGCCTGTGGCCGGCCCTGGTGCGGGAACTGCGTGCGCGTGCTCGACATGGGAGAGCGTCCTGTCGTTATAACCCCTTGGGCAGGGGGTGAAAACCGGGGCAAAAGGCTGACGATTATAGCGTCAGGGCCAGGGGGTGTCACTCGACCCCAAGCCGTCCCCGGCCATGGACCGTCGCCGTGTTTACTCGCGGTGCGTGGTGCGCCTCTGCTGTGCGAAATCAGTGCTTTTCAGCAGGATCAGCGCGGCAGGCTGGCGAGCTCGCCGACGGTCCGTACCCACGGTTTGACCTCTTTCCTGACCGCCGGTGAGAGCCGCTGAGCTGCGGCCAGTGCCGCCTGGCGGGTCGGATAGTAGCCATGTACCAGCACATACCATGCCTGACCTTCACGCCGCGTCGTCAGCACGGTCGCGGCAGCGCTCAGGCCATGGCGCTGGATGAAGCTGGCAGCGGTCGCGCGATTGCTGACGCCGGCCAGTTGCAGCGTATACGCGCCGCGCGGCTGTTTGAGCAGCCAGTCGGCTGAAAAGCCGGTGGACCCGGGCGCTACTGGCGCGGGGACCACCGATTTTGGCGCAGGCGGGGACGCCGGTTGGGGCGCCGGCTGCGGCGGCGGAACGGGTTTGGGCGGTGGCGCCGGCGCCACGCCGGATGCCGGTGCGGACTTGAGCGCCGGCGTCGGTCCGACCGTCTTCGACCTGGGCGCTGTCGGCGCGGCGGCCGGCGGCGGCGGTAAGACGGCCTTCGGGATGGGCGGCGCCGTGACCGGATCGGGTGTCAGGACAGCCATCGGGCTGGGGGACGGCACCTCAGGTTGGGCATTGGCCGGAGGCACCGGTTCATCGGGCAGCACGATCTCAATCAGCTCGCTGTCGCCATGGTCGGCGAAACGTGCGTCCGCCACGGGTTTCTCGGGGGCGGGCTCGGGCGCCGCGCGCGGCAACTCAGCGGCTGCCGGTAATTCGAGCGCGACGGCGGCCGTGGTGTCGGCTTTATCAGCCGGTCTGTCGCGCAGTGCCCACCACGCGAGCGCCGCGGCCAGCGGCGGCACCAGCAGCAGGGGCAGCAGCCGCTTGTCGGCGAGTCGGGGCAGCTTGAAGCCTGCGCCCGCCAGACGGGGCCGCGGCGCGGCAGGCCGGCGCTGGCCGCCCGCCCGTGCGGCCCGCTTGCCGGCGAAGTGCTGACGGGCAAGCGCAACGATCCGGGCGGGATTACCATCCGCAGCGGCCGCGATCGACTGAATGTCCGCGGCATTGAAACAGGCACCAAGTTCGAGGCCGAGCGCCGCCAGACGCTGGGACAGGAAATCCGCTACCTGCCCTTCCGACAGGGGCGGAATTTCCACGACATGCACGAGGCCGTGCTGGGGCCGGTCACGCTGCAGGTTCGCGAGGAGGCCTGCATGGTCGTGATCGGCGGTCATCAGGACGCGCGCCTCGCCGGTCTGGTCGTCAGTTCGGGCAAGGGCGAGCACGGCGGTAACGGCATCGGACGGGAGTTTGTCCGCATCGTCGACCAGCACCACCACCAGCTTGCCGCTGCGTTCCAGGACGTTCAGCCGCAGCCGGACCATCGTTTGCGCCATGCGCGGCTCGCTGTCGGCTGAGAGGTCGACATCAAGCGCGTCTGCGACCTGGATCAGCAACCCCCGTCCGCTCAACGCCGGCCCGCCCTGCACGGGTACGCAGGTCCAGCGCTGCCCGGCGGCAATGGCGATGGCCTGCAGCAGCGTCGACTTGCCGCTGCCGGGCGGGCCGGTGAGCACAATCAACTGCCGGCCGAACTCGAGCAGGTGTTCGATCAGGTCGATGCGCTGCTGGAGCGTTTGGCCCACATGCAATGCGCCTGGCGCGAGCGTTGGGCCAAACGGGTCTTCGTGGGCAGGAAGCTGGGTCCCGGTCATGGGTGTCGCCGGCTGGTCATGGGCCATGGGTGCTGCGTCGGATCCGCTCAAGTTCGGCCATCGCGTAGCGGTCGGTCATGCCGGCCACGTAGTCGGCAATCTGCTGCGCCCGCTGGCGCGGCGTGGTGCTCAGGGTGGGCAGTTGTGTTGGCCACCAGGCCGGTTCATGCATGAAGCCGTCGAACAGGGCGGTCACGATGCGTTGCGAGCGCTGCGCCATGTCGTATACCTGCGCATGCTCATACAGTTCGATTCGGAGCACGCGCTTGAGTGCCAGGTGTTGCTCGCGCATCGGGGCGCTGAAATCAATGTAGGGTTCGCGTGCAGCGCGGATTTCCCCGATGCCCGTCGGCGCCGCGTCCGCGAGCCGCGCCCGGCTCGTTTCGATCAGATCGAGCACGAAGCGGTTCAGCATCTCGCGAATCACCGTGTAGAGCTGGCGTTTGGGGTCCAGCCCGGGCCAGCGGTCGCGCACGGACTGTTCAACCTCGCGGAACAGGTCGACATCGCGCAGGCGGGCCATCGGAATCAGCGAGGCGCGCAGACCGTCGTCGATATCGTGGTGATTGTAGGCGATTTCGTCAGCGACGTTCGCCAGTTGCGCTTCCAGAGACGGCTGTCGGCGCTCGATGAAGCGTTGTCCGAGCTCACCGAGGGCAAGGGCATTGTCGCGGCTGCAGTGCTTGAGGATGCCTTCGCGGGTCTCGAACAGCAGATTGAGGCCGCTGAAGCCCGGATAGCGCTGCTCAAGCTCGTCTACGACCCGCAGCGAATGCAGGTTGTGCTCAAACCCGCCGAATTCCTGCATGCAGGCATTCAGGGCGTGCTGGCCTGCGTGGCCGAACGGCGTATGCCCTAGATCGTGCGCCAGCGCGACCGCTTCGGTGAGATCCTCATTGATCTGCAGCGCGCGGGCGACGCTGCGGGCGATCTGCGCGACTTCCAGCGAGTGGGTCAGGCGCGTGCGGAACATGTCGCCTTCGTGATTCACGAAGACCTGGGTCTTGTACTCAAGGCGTCTGAACGCCGACGAATGGATGATTCGGTCGCGATCGCGCTGGAACTCGTTACGCCAGCGCGGTGGCGGTTCGTCGTGCAGACGTCCGCGTGAATTGCGTTCGCATACGGCGTAGGGCGCGAGTCCGTCCGGCATGGGGATCAGGCGCGCAGTCGTCAGGTGCAGCGGGTGTTCATGCGGCGCGCGGTGGGGCAGCGCCGCCGCCGAGCACCTCGAGCAAGGCCTGTTGATCGTATTCATCGCGAACCGAGGCATGCCCGATTGCGTCGAGCAGGATCAGGCGAATCCGGCCGTCCCTGTTCTTCTTGTCGACGCTCATCGCGGCGAGGAGCTGAGCGCCGCCGGTCTCGGCTGGCTGCATCGTGGGCAGTCCGGCACGGGCGATCAGGGTGATGACCCGATCCCGCGTCGTCGGCGCAATCATGCCCACCCGCGCCGACATGCGCGCGGCCATGCACATGCCGGCGGCCACGGCTTCACCGTGCAGCCAGCTGCCGTAGCCGAGCGCGTGTTCGATGGCGTGCCCGAAGGTGTGGCCGAGATTCAGCAGCGCACGCTCGCCGCTTTCGTGCTCGTCGGCGGCGACGACATCGGCCTTGTTCTCGCAGGAGCGTCTGATCGCGTAGGTGACGGCCAACGGATCGCGGGCCATCAGGGCGTCGAGGTTCAATTCGAGCCAGTCAAAGAACTCGCGGTCGCGGATCAAGCCGTATTTGATCACCTCGGCGACCCCGGCGCGGAACTCGCGCGCTGCCAGCGTGGACAGGGTGTCGAGATCGGCGAGCACCGCCACCGGCTGGTGAAACGCACCAATCATGTTCTTCCCGAGGGGATGATTGACGGCGGTCTTGCCGCCGACAGCGGAGTCGACCTGGGCGAGCAGGGTGGTCGGGATCTGCACGAAGCGCACGCCACGCTGGTAGCAGGCCGCGGCAAATCCGGCCAGATCGCCGACCACGCCACCCCCGAGGGCGACCACCGTACAGCCGCGTTCGAAGCGCTGCTCGAGCAGGGCCATCATGATGTGCGAGAAGCTGTCGAGCGTCTTGAACTGCTCGCCGTCCGGCAGCACCACGGACGCGAGCTGGCGGTCCGCCAGGCCCTGACGCAGCGTGTCGAGATAGAGCGGGCCGACGCGATCATTGGTGACGATCATCACCTGGCGAGTCTTGATGGCGCGCGCGAGCAGGTTGGTATCGCGTAGCAGGCCGCCGCCGATGAAGATCGGGTAACTGCGTTCTGCCAGTTCGACATCAACGCGGATCATGGCAGGGAGGACCTGATGTTCTGCACGACAGCGGTCAAGGTGAGGGCTCCTGTATCGACGATCAAATCTGCCACCTCCCGGTAAAAGGGTTCGCGTGCGCTCAGAATTTCCTGCATTTTCTTGACCCGGTCGCCCGCTTTCAGCAGCGGCCGGTTGGTATCGCCCCGCGTGCGTGCGAGCAGATGCTCGAGCGGTGCATGGAGGTAGACCACGAAACCGCGAGCCTGCAGCGCGGCCCGATTGTCGGGGTCGAGCACGGCACCGCCACCGGTTGCGACGACTATATCGTCTTCTTTGACGAGATCTTCGATGACACGCTTCTCGCGGGCCCGGAAGCCGGCTTCACCTTCGACATCAAAGATAAGCGGAATTGTCGCGCCCGTCCTGTGCTCGATCTCGTGGTCGCAGTCGACGAAGCGCAGGCGCAGGGCCCGCGCCAGCTTTTTCCCGATCGTAGTCTTGCCGGCCCCCATGGGGCCAACGAGGAAAATCCGGCTCGCCGATTTGATCACGTCCGTGTCCGTTCGACTGGGTGTTGGCCAAATTGTTGCAGGTCGGCACCGGCCGCGCAAAAAAAAAGCGGGACCGAAGTCCCGCTTTCATCAGCGCCGGAAGCTGTCCGATCAGCGCTGCGACAGCGACAGACTCTCTTTGAGAATCTTCGGCGTCACGAAGATCAGGAGTTCCTGCTTCGCCGAATTGGTGCTTGAGCGCTTGAACAGGTTGCCCAGATAGGGGATGTCGCCAAAGAACGGCACCAGGTTCCTGTCGGCCCGGTTGTTCGACTCGAAAATGCCGCCAAGCACGACGGTTTCGCCGTTCTCGACCAACACCTGCGTGCTGACCTGGTTGGTGTCGATGCTGGGCACGCCGGCAAACACCTGGCCGACCGAGTCACGGTTCACCGTCAGGTCCATGATCACCCGGTCGTCCGGCGTGATATGCGGGGTGACCTTCAGCCCGAGGACCGCCTTCTTGAACGATACGTTCGTCGCGCCGCTCGAGGTCGCCTCCTGGTAGGGGATTTCCGTACCGGATTCGATCGTGGCTTCCTTCTGGTTGGCGGTGATGACCTGCGGGCTCGCAATGACTTCACCGCGACCTTCAACCTGCAGCGCCGACAGTTCGAGCTGCAGCAGGTAGCTGCCGATCTTGCCTATCGACCAGCGGAATGCCGCGGCTGGGCCAGCGACCGGCAGGTTCACGATGTAGTTTTCCTCACCCTGGGGAGTCACGAACCCGGTGCCACCGCCATAATCGACGTCACCCGGAACGCTGCCGCCAATAATGCTCACCAAGTCGGACTGGGTGCCATTCGCTTCATTGAGCGCAAGGTTCTTCGGATTGTTGATTTGGCTGTAGCCGAAGCGCACGCCGATGTCTTTGCTGAAGTCTTCATTGGCCACCACGATGCGCGATTCGATCAGCACCTGGCGCACCGGGATGTCGAGCGCGGCGACCAGCTGGCGGATCTCGGTCAGTTTATCGGCGGTTTCCTGCACCAGGAGGGTGTTGGTCCGTTGATCGACCGTCACGCTGCCGCGCGGCGACAGCAGGTTCTCGCCCTGGTTACGGTTGTTGCCGCCGCCCGCACCGCCACCCTGCCCTGGAATATTGCCGCGGGTGCGCAGCAGGATCGCGATGTCCTGCGCCTTGGCGTAGTTCACCTGAATGAACTCCAGGCGCACGGGCGCCAGCTCTTCCAGCTGTCGCAGGGTTTCGGCCTCGAGCTTTTCGTTGGCGGCGATCTCTTCCTGCGGCGCGACCATGACCACGTTGCCGCTCTGACGCTTGCCGAGGTTTTTGCTCTTGAGAATCAGATCCATCGCCTGATCCCAGGGCACGTTCTTCAGGCGCAGCGTGACATTGCCCGACACCGTGTCGCTCGTCACCAGGTTGAACCCGGTGAAGTCTGCAATCAGCTGCAGCACGGCGCGAACTTCGATGTCCTGGAAGTTCAGCGACAGACGTTCGCCGGTGTAGCCGAACTTGTCTTTCTTGATCTGCTCCTCTTCCTGCTTGGTCAGCGGTTTGAGCTCCAGCGTGAAGGTATTGTCGGACTGGTAGGCGAGGTGCTCGAAGAGGCCCGTCGGGGTCACGACCATGCGCGTCCCGTTGCCGTGTCTGAACGTGTCGATTTCCTTTGCCGGGGTGGCGAAGTCGGTGACGTCGAGCTTGCGGTCGAGTTCGCCGGGCAGCGCGGTATCGACGAAGTCGACGATCAGCTTGCCGCCCTGCTCCTGGATATTGATGCCGACGTTGGGGTTGGAGAGGTCGACGACGATCTGGGCTTCGCCCTTGTCGCCACGACGAAAATCGAGCGCGCGGATACTCTCGCCTGCCGCGGTGCCGGGCATCGTGAGCTTCGCCGCGTCAGGTGCCGCTGCTGGCGCCGGGCGTGCAGCGCCGGCAATTTGCGGCTGGGTGGCGTTCGTGATGTCGGCGGGCACACCCTCCAGCAGCACTTTGACGATGTTTCCTTCAGTCGTCATCGAATAGGGCACGACCTGCACGAGGTTCAACACCACGCGCGTGCGGCCTTCCGCTTCGACCGCGGCAACACTTTCGACCTTGCCGACGCCAATCTGCTGGGACCGCACCGGCAGGTTCAGGGTGGTGCCCGGAAAGTCGAGCGCCACGCGCGCCGGGTTGTCGATCGTAAAGCTCAACGGATCCGCCGCCAGTGGTTCAGACAGTTCGATCTCGACTTGCACGCGGTCACCGGGCAACGAGGTGTAGCGGATTTTGTTCAGCGTCGCTGCATCAGCGCCGAGATGCGCAAACAGGAGCGTACCTCCGAGCATCATGCCGGTCAGCGCGGATGCCGGACCCTCGCGGGTCGGCCGCCGGGCCGTCAGCCGGTTCAACAGTCGAAATGTCACAGCTCTCATGTTCGATTACCCCTTGAATGGGTTGGTCTATTCTTCTTCCAACAGGGCGAGGGACGCCTCGCGTTCCTCCCAGCGCCCGTCGGCGTCCTTGACGATTTCACGCAACTCGATCCGGTTGTCCTGGATGTCCAGGATCTTGCCGAAATTGCGCCCCAGATAATTGCCAACCTGCACGCGGTGCACCGTGCCAGCGTTGTCCTGCACGATGCCCCACAGCTCGCTGTCGCCCTGCAGCGTGCCCACCATGCGCAGGCTGTCGAGTTCGAAGCCTTCGAGTTCCTCCCGGTTGTGGGCCAGGATCTCGTCGCTGAACGCCTGTTGTGAGGCGTCTGTCGGTTCCGCCAACTGCTCCGGCTTCGTTTCCTGCTCCATGAACGGCGTGAAGGGATCGCGCAGCTGCTTTTCAGCTGACTGATACAGATAGCGCTGGTAGGGTTTGATGGGTGGCAGAGGGTCGATCTGCCCGCCTTTGCGCGACAGCACGTCAGCTACATAATTCTCGAGATCGCTCTTGTCGCGATTGACGCAGCCGCCCAGCGAGATGCCCATCGTGACGAGCAATACCGCGAAGAGCGCGCGCGCGGGGATCCTGTCGCTCATTTCCGTTTGCCCTTCTTGCCCTTGGCTGCTGCAGCGGCTTTCGAAGCCTCCGCCGCCTCTTCGTCCTCGTCCATGTAGCGATAGGTCTTGGCAGTTGTTTCGAACGCCAAAACGTCGCCTTTGTCTGAGCTGGTGATTCGGATGTTGTGGTTCGTCACGATGCGGGGCAGATCGGATACGCCGCCGATGAAAGCGCCGAACGAGTGATAATTACCGAGCACCCTGATCTGGATCGGCAGCTCGACATAGAAGTCCGATGGCTGTTCGCCGCCTGGCTTGAACAGCTGGAACTCGAGGCCGGCGCCAAGGCCCTGCTGGGAGATGTCCACGAGCAACGCGGCCACTTCTGTCTTGTTCGGCAGTCGCTTCAGCAGGTCACCGAAGGTTTCCTTGATATCTTCGAGCTGTTCCTTCAGCGCCTGCAGGTTCGCGGCCTTTTTCTGCTTCGTCTCGAAGGTCGATTTGAGTTGCTCTTCTTCAGCCTCAACCTTCGCCAGATCGTCCCGCAGAGGATTGATGTCCTTCCAAGTCGCGAGACCCAGAATGACGGCGCAGACCAGCAGGATGAATACCGCCTTGACCGGCAGCGGCCATGAGCCAATGTTCTGAAAACTCAGATTGTTGATGTCTGAGAGCTTCATGTCGCTTCGTCCCCTTCCTCGTTCGTCTTCGGGGTTTTCTGCGTCATGCGCAGCGTGAAGTTCGCGATACGGCGACCGGATTCATCAGAGGACTGGATGATCTCCAGCTTCGGATCTTTCAGCCACTCTGACTTTTCAATATTGCGCATGAAGCTCGAAACGCGCGCGTTGGATTCGGCGACACCCTTCAGCACAATGATGTCAGCGTTCTGCGTGACTTCCTTCAGGAACACGCCCTCGGGCAGCGACGTCACGAGTTCGTCGAAGATGTGCACGATGATCGGGCGGCTCGACTGCAGGGTCTCAATCGCTTTCATGCGTGCGATCAGACGGTCCTTTTCTTTCTCGAGCTCCTGAATTTCCTTGATTTTCTTGTCGAGATCCGAGATTTCGGACATCAGGTAGCCGTTGCGTTCGGTCTGGAATTCGATGCGCTCGGTGAAATGGAAGTGCACGCTTCCCCAGGTCAGTATGGCCAGTCCGGCGAAGGCGCCAACGATGGTGAGATACTCATTGCGCCGTTGCTTGCGCAGCTCTGCTCGCCACGGCAGTAGGTTGATGCGAGCCATCAGTCGAAGCTCCTTAACGCGAGGCCGCAGGCAATCATCAGGGCGGGGGCATCGTTGGCCAGTGCCTCGGCGCGTACGCGCGGAGCGGCGGTCATGTTGGCAAACGGGTTGGCGATAGAGGTCGGCGTGTCGATTTTCGACTGCACGAGGCTCTCGATGCCCGCGATGGAGGCGCAACCGCCGGCCATCACCACGTGATCCACCGTGCCAACCTGGCTCGATGAGTAAAAGAACTGCAGCGCCCGATTGACTTCCTGCGCCATCGATTCCATGAACGGCCGCAGAACTTCCGGCTCATAGTTGTCGGGCAGACCGCCTTGCCGTTTCGCGAGACCGGCTTCCTCGTAGGACAGGCCGTAACGGCGCTGGATTTCGTCGGTCAGTTGCCTGCCGCCGAACAACTGTTCGCGGGTGTAGATGATCTTGGAGTCTTCGAGCACGCTCAGAGTCGAAGAAGTCGCGCCGACGTCCATCACGGCCACTATATGCGCCTGCCCAATCTGCCCGCCCTGTTGGACGAGGAGGGCGACCGCATTCTCGAGTGCAAAGGCTTCCACATCGACGATCCTGGCTTCGAGCGCCGCCACTTCGAGCGCTGCCACCCGCACGTCCACGTTGTCGCTGCGTGAGGCGGCGAGCAGGACGTCGATGCGCCCGGGATCGCTGGCCGACGGGCCGAGGATCGAGAAATCGAGACTGATTTCGTCCAGCGCGTACGGAATATATTGATCCGCTTCGATTTGTATCTGTCCTTCGAGCTCTTCCTCGGACAGGTTGGCGGGCATCGAAATGACTTTGGTGATCACGGCCGAACCGGCCACGGCGCAGGCGCCTAGTCTGGTGCGGGTGCCAGACTTCTTGACCGCGCGCGCGATGGCTTCGCCGACCAATTGGGCATCCGTGATACTCTTTTCCATTACCGAATTAGGCGGCAGTGGCTCCACCGCATAACTCTCCACTCGATACCGTCCGCCCGAGCGCGACAGCTCGAGCAGCTTGACGGAAGTCGAACTGATGTCGACACCGAGCAGCGGGACTTGGCTTCGTCGAAACAGCGCCACAATTAATCCTTCAAAATTAACAGGTTACGGCGACGTACTGTCCATTAACCTTAGAATATAGCCCTAACTATAGCCAAGCATTTTTCAAAAGACAAACGATTTCTTCGTGAAAAATCAATATAAACCGAAAGTTAGTGCCACTAATTAAAGTGGAACAGCGACACATCTAGTATTCAAAAAGACTGAGACACCCAAGATGTTGCGCATTTCCTTCTATTTACTCCTCACCGCGGCCACCGCGGCCGTTGGCCTAACCGGCGCCGTTCTGTGGTGGGTAATGCCCCAATTGCCTGCTACGTCGAGCCTGCGAGAGGTGCGTTTGCAGACGCCGCTCCGGATCTACACGCAGGACGGCAGTCTGATCGCCGAGTTTGGCGAGAAGCGCCGCAACCCGCTGACCATCGATGAAGTGCCAACGCTGGTGAAGCAGGCGTTCATCGCCGCCGAGGACGATCGCTTCTACGAGCACCCCGGCGTCGACTGGATGGCGATCGTCCGTGCGGGTCTCGACGTTGCCCGATCGCACTCAAAGCGTCAGGGCGGCAGCACGATTACAATGCAGCTCGCGCGAAACTTCTTCCTGTCCCGGGAGAAGACCTATCAGCGCAAGCTCAAAGAGATCGTGCTTGCGGTCAAGATCGAGCGCGAACTGACCAAGGACCAGATTCTAGAGCTCTATCTGAACAAGATCTTCCTCGGTCAGCGTGCCTACGGCGTGGGCGCCGCCGCCCAGGTGTATTACGGCACGACGCTCGACAAACTCTCGGTCGCTGAAATCGCCATGATCGCCGGCTTGCCGAAAGCCCCGTCGAACACCAACCCGATCGCCAACCCGGATGCCGCGATAGGCCGCCGCGCTTATGTGCTGCGGCGGATGTTCGAACTGAAGTTCATCGATGACGTCGCGTATCAGAATGCGCTCGATGCGCCCCAGACCGCCCGCCTGCATGCCCAGCAATCCGAGACCAGCGCCCCGCATCTTGCCGAAATGGTGCGTCACGAGATGCAACAGCGGTACGGCGATGCCGTCTACACCGCCGGCTATCGCGTGTTCACCACCGCCACAAGCGAGCTGCAGGCAACGGCGGTCCAGGCCCTGCGCCATGGACTCATTAATTACGACCGACGCCACGGTTATCGCGGGCCCGAAGCGACACTCAAGCTCGACGGCGTGGCGCCTGAACGGCGCGCCGCGCTGCTGCAGGACTACCCGACGGTCGGCGGGCTCAACGCGGCGCTGGTGGTGGCGGTGCGCAATGACGGGGTCGATGCGATCGATGAGGGGGGCGAGGCACGTGTGATTCCGTGGCAGGGCCTCGCCTGGTCGCGTCCCTATCTGAGTGAAGATGCAGTTGGCGCGGCGCCGAAAAGTGCGGCCGATGTCGTGCAGCCCGGTGACGTCATTCGCGTGGAATGGATGTCTCCTGTCGATAAACAGGCTGGCTATTGGCGCCTGGCCCAGGTGCCGAAAGTGGAAGGCGCGCTGGTGTCGATTGCGAGCCGTGACGGCGCAATTCAGGCGCTGGCCGGCGGTTTCGATTTCGACAAGAGCAAGTTCAATCGTGTCACCCAGGCGCTCCGTCAGCCCGGGTCGAACTTCAAGCCGTTCATCTACTCGGCAGCGCTCGACCATGGTTTCACCGCCGCGAGCTTCGTCAATGACGCGCCGATTGTGTTCGACACCCCGGGCCTGGAAGAATCCTGGCGCCCGGAAAACTACAGCGGCAAGTATTATGGGCCGACCCGCCTGCGCGAGGCGCTCGCGAACTCGCGTAACCTCGTGTCGATTCGCGTGATGCGGGACGTCGGCGTCAACACCACGCTGAAACATGTCAGTGGATTCGGATTCGCCGAAAAGACCCTGCCCCGCAATCTGTCGGTATCGCTCGGCACCGGTGAACTGACACCGCTGCAACTCGTCACTGGCTATGCCGCTTTTTCCAACGGCGGTTTCCGCGTCGAGCCGTATTTCATCCAGCGTGTGGAACTCGAAGACGGCACGCGGGTGTCGGTGGCCGATCCGCCGCTCGCCTGCGACGACTGCGGGTCGCCGGCGCTCGACGCGGACGGCGAGCCTGTCGATGTCGAGGCGCTCGAGGCCCAGCGCACGCAGCGGGTCGCGCCACGCGCCGTCGATCCGCAAAATGCGTACATGATGTATTCGATGATGAAAGACGTGATCACCCGGGGTACCGGGCGACGCGCACTCGAACTGAAGCGTCGCGATCTCGCCGGCAAGACGGGTACCACGAACGATCAGAAGGACGCCTGGTTCTCCGGCCTCAACGGCAGGATTGCAACGACGGTCTGGGTGGGTTTCGATCAGGCCGCGCCGCTCGGCCGTCAGGAAACCGGTGCGCGCGCCGCATTGCCAGTGTGGATGGACTACATGCGCGTGGCCTTGAAGGACATGCCGGAAACCGAGCCCACCCTGCCGGCAGGCGTAGTGACAGTCCGCATCGACCCTGCCTCGGGCGCGGTCGCGGGCGTCGGCAACAGTCGGGCGATCATGGAAAACTTCCGTGAGAAGGACGTGCCCGGAGCGGGCGCATCGGCTTCGTCTTCTGTCGGCTACAGCGAAACGCGGGCGAGTGACGCTGAACAGCTGTTTTGATGTGCAGCCCCGTGATGAACGTCGACAGCGCGCGAACGCATCAAGCCTTGAGGCAGGCTGCGAGAATCAGCCAGGACCGCGCGCTGGCGATAACGTGCAACCCCGGCACGCGGCTCAAGGGCGAGCGAATGTTGAAGCTGCTTCGCGCAACCGCGCACTAGCCGCCACCGTTGCAGCGAAGCCGGCAGCTCACCCTCATGCGGCGTAACGGCAGTCATGGCACCCCGCCTGCAACAGCACGCGTGCGCGACGAGATTGCGCAGATCGCTGCGCGACTGCTGATCAATGGCGAGGCCGACGACTTCGGCAGTGCCAAGCGCAAGGCTGCCGAGCAGGTCGGCGCCCGCGACCAGCGCAATCTGCCGGACAATCTTGATGTGCAGGCGGCGATCATCGAGCACCAACGCCTGTTCGATGCCGAACAGACCGCCGAACGCACGCGGACGCTGCGTCAGGCAGCGCTCGCCGCCATGCAATTCTTCGCCGGGTTCGAGCCGCGCCTGGTGGGGCCGGTGATGCACGGCACGCCGTTCGCACACTCGCCGGTGACCCTGCATCTGTTCAGTGATGAGCTCGAACACGTCATGCGGAAACTGCTGAATCAGCGTATTCCGTTTCATCTCGATGAACAGATCCGCCGCGTTGGCCGGCGCGACAGCGAGACCTACCCGCTGCTCGAAACGGCGATGGGCGACGTCGACTTCGAGCTCGTCGTGTTGCCGCTGGTGAGGCTGCAGCACCCCCCCCTGTCACCGCTGGACGGTGCGACGTATCGGCGGCTCGACGCCGCGACGCTGGCCGAGCTGCTGGCTTCGCCGCGCGCTGGCGAACCACTGTTACCGCCAAGTCGCTGATGCCCGCACACGCGAGCTGCTTGCAGGTCGCCGTCCTCGCGCCGGTCAGGCAGATTTTCGACTACCTGCCGCCGCCGAGCGGACTCCCGGAGGCAGTCATCGGCTGTCGCGTGAGGGTGCCGTTTGGCCGCGGCGAGCGCATTGGGATCGTGGTCGGCACCGCGCCGCCAAATCAGGCGCAAGCGCGTCTGAAACCCGTGCTGGAACTGCTCGACCCGGCGCCGTTGCTGGAACCCTCGCTTGTGGCGCTGGCGCGCTGGGCCGCCGCTTATTACTGCCATCCGGTCGGCGAAGCCCTCAGTGCACTGCTGCCGGTTGAGCTGCGCCGCGGTGAGCCTCTGCGCCTGCTGACTGAGCGCGGCTGGCGCCTGACTGACGCGGCTCGTGCGGCCCTTGCCGACGGCACCCGTATCGGTCCGCGACAACGCGAATTGCTGACTCACGCCGCGCATCAGCCGTTGCGTGCCGCGTCGCTACGCGCGCTGCCGTTCGACGCGCTGCGCGTGGTGGGCGATCTGCGGCGCCGCGGCTGGCTGGCCGACACCGAACTGGCCGCGTCGTCTGTGGCCGTGGTGCCGCCGGCCGACTTCCTGGACTTGAACGAAGCCCAGGCCGTTGCGCTGGAACAGATTCTGGCGCGCCGCGACAGCTTTGCTCCACTGCTGCTGCAGGGCGTCACCGGCAGCGGCAAAACGGAGGTCTATCTGCACGCCGCGCGTGCGCTGCTGGCCGCCGGCCGTCAGGTGCTGATGCTGATTCCGGAAATCGGCCTCTCGGAACAGCTCGTCGACCGTTTCCGTCTGCGCTTTGGTGAGGCAGTCGCCGTGCTGCACTCGGCACTGACCGAGCGCGAGCGCGCGCTGGTCTGGGAGCGTGCGCGGCGCGGCGCGGTCGGCATCGTGCTCGGGACGCGCTCGGCAGTCTGGGTGCCGCTGCCGATGCTCGGTCTGCTGGTCGTCGACGAAGAACACGATCCGTCCTTCAAGCAGCAGGAAGGATTTCGCTATTCGGCGCGCGATGTCGCGGTGATGCGCGCGCGTGATGCCCATGTGCCTGTCGTGCTTGGCTCGGCGACGCCGTCGCTGGAGTCCGAGCTCAATGTGCTGCGCGGCAAGTACGGACGCCTGCTGTTGTCCGCGCGTGCCGGTGGCGCGGCGCCGCCGGTGCTGCATGGCGTTGATGTGCGCGGCCTCAAACTGCAGGGCGGACTCAGTGACACCCTGTGTGCCGCGATTGACGATCGGCTCGCGCGCAACGAACAGACCCTGCTGTTCCTGAACCGCCGGGGTTACGCCCCCGTGCTGATGTGCCATGGGTGTGGCCACATCGTGCATTGCGCGCGCTGCGATGCGCGGCTCGTGCTGCATCAGGGCCGCGAACGCCTCGTCTGTCATCACTGCGGCAGCGAGCAGCGGCTCGCTGCACTGCAGACCGGCTGCTGCGCGTCGCCCGACTACTTCACGCTGGGAGTCGGCACCGAGCAGGTCGAGCAGGCCCTGCGCGAGCGCTTTCCTGCTGCCCGGGTGCTGCGCATCGACCGCGACAGCATGCGGCGCAAGGGCGAACTGGAAGCGGCGTTTGCGGCCGTCCGCGACCGGCGCGTGGACATTCTGATCGGCACGCAGATGCTCGCCAAAGGGCATGACTTTCCGCTGGTCACCCTGGTCGGCGTTGTCGACGCCGACAGCCGCCTGTTTGCCGCTGATTTCCGGGCGGGCGAGCGTTTCGCCCAGACTCTGCTGCAGGTCGCGGGACGCGCGGGGCGCGCCCAGGTGCCCGGGGTCGTGTTGGTCCAGACCCACCATCCGGCGCACCCGCTGCTGCAGCTTGCCTTGCGCCACGACTATGCGGCTTTCGCCGAGGCGTCGCTCGCCGAACGCGAGGCGGCAGCCCTGCCGCCTTACGTGGCGATGGCCGTGGTGCGTGCCGAGGCCGTCGGTGCGCGGGCGCCACTGGACTTTCTGCAGCAACTGCGGCGGGCGCTGGCAGCGATGTCCGGCATCGACATCGCGGGGCCGGTCCCGGCGGCAATGGAACGGCGGGCTGGCAAGTATCGCGCAGTGCTGATGCTGACCGCCGCCCGCCGCCCGGTACTCGCCGACGCGCTGGAGCGCCTGATCGAGGCGGCGAACGGACTGCCGACGCGCCACCGGGTGCGCTGGCATGTCGATGTCGATCCGCAGGAAGCGGCCTAGGTGACGGTCGGACTTGAGCGATCGTAGCGAGCCGAGTGGGCGAGCGAGGGCAGTTGTTCACGATGTCGTGGCGCAGGGTGGCACCATACAACGAGAAATCGGAGGAAATGGCCAGCTCTTCCCACCGGCGCAGGAGATCAGTCGCAAGTCAGACAGGCGCCTGGCGGCGTGATTCGCCGCCCGCGTCCCGTACGGCCACGGCGGCAATTCCATCGTCGTGGGACAGCGCGTATTCTTGCCAGTCCGCCAAGCTTCCGGTGACGTTCATGCAACGGATGTCCGTCCTTGCCCTGTTGGCCGTCTGCGCCATCTTGCCGCCGAACTCGGCCCGCGCTGAAACTGCGCCCGAAGAAGTCCGTATCACGGCCGAATTGCGCCAGATCACGGTCACTCACGCAGGAAAACCGGTCGTGATCGAGCGCCGTCAGCAGCCAGACTCGCTGATCAACCCCGACTACGCGAAAACAGCCCGGCCCTGCCCGCCGTTCTGCATCCAGCCGGCGGTGCTCGCGCCCGGCGTCGAAACAATCGGGGAACTCGAGCTGCTCGATTACCTGCAGCGCCTGTCGGCCGGTGACGACACCATTCTGGTGATCGACTCGCGTACGCCTGACTGGGTCGTGAAGGGCACGATTCCGGGCGCCGTGAACATTTCATGGCAGCAGCTCAATCCCGAGGCGGGCGCCGATCCGATGGGAATCGCCGACATCCTCGAGCGCCGTTTCGGTGCCCTGAGCCAGGAAGGTCTGTGGGACTTCAGCGCGGCCCGGACCCTCGTGATGTTCTGCAACGGCCCGTGGTGCGGTCAGTCGCCGAACAACATCCGTACGCTGCTGAAATTCGGCTATCCGGCGCACAAGATAAAATGGTACCGGGGCGGTATGCAGGACTGGGAAAGCCTCGGCCTGACGGTCGTGCGTTAGCCGCCTGGAGGGCACCCTGGCAAGGATGCCGTCTGCACGGCGGGCGCGGCAGACGGTGGCCGCAGCCCTTGCCACTCAGCGTGCTGCACTAGCGCGCCCCATATTGCGAGTGTGTAGAATGCGCGCCGTCCCGTCGAGCCGACTCAAGCCTTGAAACAGCACATCCAGACCCTACTCGCGGCGCTCGTGGCGCGGCTCATCGACAGTGGCGAATTACCGGTAACGGAGGTCCCTGCCTTCGTGATTGAACCGCCGCGCAATCCCGACCACGGCGATTTCAGCACCAATCTTGCGATGGTCTTGGCCAAGCCCTGCCGCAAGCCACCGCTTGAGCTCGCCAGGTCACTGGTCGACGCCCTGGAACTGCCGCCGTTCGTGGCGCAGGTCGAGGTCGCGCCGCCAGGCTTCATCAATTTCCGGCTCACACCGGGCGCGATGCTGGGTGGGCTGGCCGACATTCTCGAGCCAGGCGTGGCCTACGGCACCTCCACCGGCGGCGCGGGCGCCCAGGTGCAACTGGAGTTCGTGTCGGCGAATCCGACGGGCCCGCTGCACGTCGGCCATGGTCGCGGCGCCGCCTACGGTAGCGCGCTGGCGCGTCTGTTACGCGCGACCGGCGCCCAGGTCCACACCGAATATTATGTCAACGACGCCGGCCGCCAGATGGACATTCTTGCGCTCAGTGTGTGGCTGCGGTACCTGCAGGGTCAGGGCGTGACGGTCGAGTTGCCGGACAACGCTTATCGGGGCGCCTATATCCACGACATCGCGGCCGCGCTGGCGGCCCGCGACGGGGCCGTTTACGTGGCGGGCCCGTTGCTGCCGGATGACGCCACGCATCCCGAACCCGAAGCGCGCCTGGACGCGGCAATCGCCGCGTGTCGCGCCGCGCTCGGCGACACCCGCTATCGCGCGGTGCATGCCCACGCTTGCAACTCGATCCTCGACGGTATCCGCGAGGATCTCGCGGCGTTTAGGGTTGATTTCGACCTCTGGTATTCCGAACGCAGCCTGCTGGACACCGGCAAGATCGACAGCGCGCTCGATCGCCTGCGGGCCCATGGCCATCTGTACCTGAAGGATGGCGCGCAGTGGTTTGCGTCGAGCACGCTCGGCGATGAAAAGGACCGCGTCGTCATCCGTGACAACGGCTTTCCGACCTATTTCGCGTCCGACATCGCCTATCACGCCGAGAAGTTCGAGCGCGGTTTCACCCGCGTTATCGACATCTGGGGTGCCGATCACCATGGATATATTCCGCGCGTGCGGGCGGCGCTGAGCGCGCTCGGCGAGGATCCCGATCGTCTTGAGGTGCTGCTGGTGCAGTTCGCCGCGCTCTATCGCGGCGGCGAGCGCGTGCAGATGTCCACCCGTTCGGGCGAATTCGTGACCCTGCGTGAACTGATCGACGAAGTCGGCGCAGATGCCGCGCGCTTCTTCTACCTCATGCGTCGATCGGACCAGCATCTCGATTTCGATCTCGACCTGGCGAAGTCGCAGAGTCAGGACAATCCCGTGTACTACCTGCAGTATGCCCATGCGCGGATCTGCAGCATTTTCCGTCAGGCCGGGCAGCCGCTCGACGGCAACTTCGCGCCCGGCATCGCGGCTCGCGACCAGCTGATAGAGAAGAAGGAACACCTGCTCGCGGCGCTGCTGTTGCGTCTGCCGGAAGTGATTGCCAATGCCGCGCGCGATCGCGAACCGCATCAGCTCGCGAACTATCTGCGCGAAGTCGCGGTCGAGTTCCACGCTTACTACAACGCGCACAAGATTCTGACGCCTGAACCGGATCTGCGGGCCGCCCGTCTTGCACTGTGCGCGGCGGTGCGTATCGTGTTGGCCAACGGACTGCGGCTACTCGGTGTCTCGGCGCCGGCGGAGATGTAATGGCTCGCGATTTCAAGGGCAAGGCCAGTGAACCCCGGCGCACAGGTGGCTTCGGCAGTACACTGTCGTTCATCACCGGGCTGCTCGTCGGTCTGACGGTGGCGGTGGTGGTCTATTACACCGGCCTGTGCAAACCGCCAGTCGGGGGCGGCGCGCCGGTCGCCGCGGTCGTCCCGATGCTCCCTGAGGCCGCGCCGGAGCCGCCGATGATCCAGGAAGATCACAGCGCGCTGGCGCCGACCAATCCCCGCGACGGCGACGTGCCCGGGCCGACCTTCGACTTCTACAAAATTCTGCCTGAAATCGAGGTCAAGGTGCCGGACGCGGAAATCGCGGCTCCCGCGACCGAACCGATCGAGCCGCCGGTGAAGACCGGCGTGCCGGCGGCATATGTGCTGCAGGTCGGTTCATTCCAACGCTTCGAGGACGCCGATCAGGCCAAGGCACAGCTTGCGCTGCAGGGGATCACGTCGACCATCCAGCGCGTGGTGATCGACGGGCAGGATGTCTGGTTCAGGGTGCATGTAGGCCCGTATACCGATCTGCCGGCAGTGCAGGCAATGCGCACGCGGCTGTCGCAGGCCGGCGCCAATGCCGTGGTGCTGAAAATCGGCGGTGGACCAGGCTGAGCAGCCCGGCGCGGAAAGGGCTTGGAGCGGGTGATGGGAATCGAACCCACGCTCTCAGCTTGGGAAGCTGATGTTCTACCATTGAACTACACCCGCACAGCGCCCCGCATTCTAGACATTTGCCCCCGGCAGGCAAGCACAAGCAACCGCCTGCGCATCACCACGGCCGGTGGTGTGCGGCCCGTCCTTGTCTATAATGTCCACAGCTTCGCGAGCTGACGGATGCGCACTCCGGCGCATCGGGCCCTGGCTTCCAACCGCGACGGGTGACCCGCGAGATGACCGCCGCCACACCAATCATCGTAGTCGTGGACGATAGCGCGGCAGTGCGGGTGTTCTTCGAAAAAATCACGTCGAACCTCGGCGTTGATCTCCGCACCTACGCCTCGGCTGCCGAAGCCATGGATTTCCTGGCTGAACGGCAACCCGATCTGCTCTTTCTCGACATCATCATGCCCGACAAGGATGGCCTGACCTTCCTGCAGGAACTGCGTCGTATACCGCTGCATGTTGCGACGCCTACCATCGTGATTTCATCGAAGGACTATGCACAGGACCGCAACACTGCGCGGGCGCTCGGCGTCGTCGAGTACATGCCGAAACCGATGACCAGCAAGGCCCTGCAGGAAGCGATCATCAAATACACCGCGCCGCCTGCCGCGCCGCCGCCCGCGCGGGCATGAGCCGGCCCTATCTGCGCTTCTGGGGCGTTCGCGGCTCCTATGCGTCGCCGCATCGCACGCATCTGAACGTCGGGGGTAACACGTCCTGCGTCGAAATCCGCGCCGGCGAGCATGTCGTCGTCTGCGATGGCGGCACCGGCATCATTGCGCTGGGTGAACACCTGCAGGCCTCCACGCTGCGCGAGATGCTGGTCGTGTTCACGCATTACCACTGGGATCACATCTGCGGTCTGCCGTTCTTTTCGCCGGCCTTTTCACCGGAATGGAAGATCAAATTTTTCGGCCCCGGCGAATCCGCCGCAGACATCGAACTGCGTCTGTCGAACCAGATGAAGGCCCCTTATTTCCCGGTCGAGATCGAAACGTGGATGGCGAACCTCGAGTACCTCACGCCCACCAACGGTGGCCTGCGCCATGGTCCGATCCAGATCAACTACCACAACGTGCACCACCCGGGCGTGACCTACGGGTACCGCATCACGGTGGACGGCAAGCGTGTGGTGTACATGTCCGACAACGAGATCGACTTCCTGAAGTCGTCGATCGAGCGCCGCGCGAAAGAGTTCGACGCCGATGAGCGTAGTCTGATCGCGCGCATCGAACTCGAGGAACGGCAGAGCGAACTGGCCGCCGTGCGCGGCGCCGACATTCTGATTCACGATGCGCAGTACACGCCCTGCGATTACGATCGCAAACGCGGCTGGGGCCATTCCTGTTACGTCGACACGGTGAATTTCGCCATCGATGCCGGGGTCAAGGCGCTCTATCTCTACCATCACGACCCGACCTACGACGACGCCAAGATCGACGCCATCCACCGCGACTGTGAACGCATCATCGGGGAGCGCGGCTCTCCGCTGCGCTGCGTGGTGGCGCGTGAAGGCATGATCGTGGAGATTTGACGGTGCGGATCTACGTCAACGGCGCGGCCGTCGAAGCACCAGACGCCCAAACCGTCGGCGGCTTGCTGGTCAATCTCGGGATCCGTGGCAGAATTGCGGTCGAGGTCAACGGCGAGCTGGTGCCGCGCAGCGTTCACGCGACGCAGGCGCTGGCAGCCGAGGATCGCATTGAGGTAGTCCAGGCCATCGGCGGCGGGCAGGGCACACACCCGCTCACCGGCGCAGCCTGACCGCCTGCCGCGCCCGGTTAAGCTTCAGAGAGCAACATGAACAGCACCCTAATCGACGAGCAGGATCCGTTGGTGATAGCGGGCCGGCGCTATGCGTCTCGCCTGCTGGTGGGCACCGGCAAGTACAAGGACCTCGCTGAAACCGGCCGCGCGATCGCGGCCAGCGGCGCGGAAATCGTGACCGTGGCGGTCCGGCGTACGAATCTCGGCCAGCATCCCGGCGAACCCAACCTGCTCGATGTCATCGATCCCGCGCGCTACACCATCCTGCCGAACACGGCGGGCTGTTACGACGCCGACTCGGCGGTGCGCACCTGCCGCCTGGCGCGCGATCTGCTTGACGATCACCGGCTGGTGAAACTCGAGGTGCTCGGCGATCAGCGCACGCTCTATCCGAATGTCATCGAGACGCTGAAGGCGGCCGAAGTGCTGGTCGCCGAGGGTTTCGAGGTGATGGTCTATACCACCGACGATCCGATCCTCGCGCGGCGCCTCGAGGAGATCGGCTGCGTCGCGGTGATGCCGCTCGCGGCGCCGATCGGGTCCGGGCTCGGCATCCAGAACCGTTACACTCTGCGCGAGATCATTGAACAGGCGAAGGTGCCGGTGATCGTGGATGCGGGTGTCGGCACCGCATCGGATGCGGCGATTGCGATGGAGCTCGGTTGCGACGCGGTGCTGATGAACACCGCGATTGCCGAGGCCGGGCAGCCGGTGATGATGGCAACGGCGATGCGCCACGCCATCCTCGCCGGCCGGCTCGCCTGTCGCGCGGGCCGCATGCCGCGACGGGCCAACGCGTCCGCGTCGTCCCCGATCGACGGTCGCTTCCATGTCTAGACGCCCGTCGGACTTGAGCGATCGTAGCGAGCTTGGTGGGCGAGCGAGGACAGTGGTTCACGATTTCGAGGCGCATGGTGCCACCATGCAACGAGAAATCGGGGAAAAATGGCCCGCTCTTGCCACCCGCGCAGGAGATCAGACTCAAGTCCGACAGGCGCCTAGGGTCATCGCTGCCCACCGCTGCCGCGCGTGAACGGCAACGGTCCCGAGGTGCCGGCCGGGCACCGCCCCGTCCGCAGTTTCGTCCGCCGCGAAGGTCGTATCACAAGCTCCCAGCGCCGCGCGCTCGACGAGCTCGCCGCGCACTACCGCTGGCCGCTCGACGGCACGTCGCCGGCCGGCATCACGGGGCGGCACGCCCCGTTGTGTCTCGAGATCGGCTGCGGTGACGGCGAAAACGTGCTCGCGTCAGCCCGCGCCGCCCCGGCAATGGATTTCATTGCCTGCGAAGTCCATGGGCCCGGTGTCGGGCATCTGCTGAACCGCATCGAGGTCGAAGGGCTGCGCAACCTGCGCGTGGCCCAATGCGATGTCTATGACGTGCTGCGGCCACTCCCGACGGGCGCGCTCAGTGCCGTGTCGGTGTTCTTCCCGGACCCATGGCCGAAGAAACGCCATCACAAGCGACGTCTGCTGCAGGCCGCGTTTCTTGCCGAGATCGCCCGCGTCCTGGCGCGCGAAGGGCGGCTGTTCGTCGCCACCGACTGGGAAGAGTACGCAGTCGAGATTGGCCAACTGATAGCGGGAACTGCCGGCTGGCTCAACCTTGCCGGGGAAGACCGCCGCGCGCCGCGCCTGAAGTCGCGCATCCTGACCAAATTCGAACGCAAGGCTATTCGCGAGGGGCGGGCGGTGTGTGACTTCGTGTTCGCGCGTCGCCAGGTGCCTGTCGGACTTGAGCGATCGTAGCGAGCCGGGTGGGCGAGCGAGGACAGTGGTTCACGATGTCGAGGCGCAGGGTGGCACCGTGCAACGAGAAATCGGGGAAAAATGGCCCGCTCTTCGCACCGGCGCAGGCGATCAGTCGCAAGTCAGACAGGCGGCCGGGACGCTGGCGCCAGCGCTGTCTGACAGCGCGGTATCAGCTCCGTGAGCGAATCAACGGCCGGATAGTCCGCATACTCCCGCCACGTGCCACTGCTGCTCGGCCGCCGGATGCCGTAGAGCTCGCGGATACCCCAGGCCCGGGCCGCGTCGAGCACGGCAACGTTGTCATCCACCAACAAGCAGGTCATCGGATCGATGCCGACATCGGCCGCCAGTGCCTCCCAGAACGCGGCGTGCTCCTTCGGCGCGCCATAGGGATGAGCGCTGCGGATGCGCGTGAAGTAGCCGGCGAGCCCTGTGCGCGCAAGCTTGTGCGCAAGGCTGCGCGGATGGGCGTTGGTCGCCAGTACGGTCCGGATACCGCGCCCGGCGAGATGGGCCAGGAAGGCCCCGGTGCCGGGCCGCGGCTGGATCAGGGCGGCGAGTTCGGTTTCGAGGTCGTGCATCGATACGCCGAAGACTTCACCCCAGTGATCGAGGCAGTACCAGCTCAGCGTGCCGCGCGCCGCCGCGATCGTCTCGGCGACGTCGAGCTTCGCGACCTCGAGCGCGCAGCCGCGGCGGGCAGCGAGGAGCGCGGGCAGGCGGTAGTGCCAGACCTGCTCGTCAAAATGCAGGTCGAGCAGGGTGCCGTCCATGTCGAGAATGACGGTGGACAGGGCGTCAGACCGGAGGCCGGCGGCGGTATGCATGGACTCTCTCTTCAAAGCCGTGCGCCGGGCTTGCACGGTGCCCAGGCTGATCCCGCGTCTGGCGGCGAGCGTAGGCCATGCATGAAGCCTCAATCACGCTGCCCACGCAAGCTGCTCGGTGCCTTCGCCGTCGCCGTCGGTGCCTGGGCGCATGGGGCATTGGCGCTCGACCCCGCTGCGTTCGCGCCGCCGGGGTCCTTCGTGAGCCTCGAGACCCATCGGCTTTATTATGATTGCAAAGGCAGCGGCTTGCCGCGAGTGCTGATCGACTACGGCATCGCCGGCGCCGCCATCGAGTGGGGCAAGGTGCAGCAGGCGCTGGCGGCTGATACCACGGTGTGCGTCTACGATCGGGCCGGTTATGGCTGGAGCGATCCCGGGCCCTCGCCGCGCACCGCCGCACAGGCGGCCAGCGAAATAGCGGCGCTGGCCAAGGCTGCCGGCTGGCAAGGCCCGTTGCTGCTGGTGGGACATTCGTTCGGTGGCCTGGACGTGCGCACCTATGCGGCGCAGCACCCGGATGCCGTCGCCGGCCTGGTGCTGCTCGATTCCTCGGTGCCTGGCTTCACCCTGTCCGGCGTCCCGGCGGCGTCCTTCGTCGGTGCGCGCAATCCGGTGGTGACCGCCGCGCTGGACGACGTGCCGGACCGCGACGAATTCTCGATCGCCCGCTACCTGAACTCGCGCCGCAAGGCCGTGTTTACGCAGATGGACGAACTTGGCCACTTCACCCAGAGCGGTGAGGAAACCGCGGCCGCCGGCGCCCTGCCCCTGGTGCCGCTGGTGGTGGTCACCCGCGATCCGTCGCATGGTCTGCCGGATGCCGCTGGCGAGGCGCGCTGGCAACGGGCCCAGCAGGGGCTGTCGACGCTGATCGCGGGCGGCGAATGGTGGACCGCGGACAACAGCGGTCACGAAATTCATCGCGATCGGCCGGATATGGTGGTGGCCGCGGTACGCCGCGTGCTGGTCCGTCTGCGCGAAGCTGAGCCCTGACGGCACGCTGACCGTGGACGGCGAGCGCCGACAGCGGGTAGTCAGTATCGGCTGCCGCGCGCGCCGTTCACGGCGCCCGCCATACCCCGACGTGCCGCGTAGTCCGCGCGCTGGATGCGCGCTTCACCCATTGCTCAGGGCGTCGCTGTGGTCGGGACGATGGCCCTCAATTCGCCAAGCCGGGTGGCCGCTTTCAGCCGGCCGTCGGTATCGAGTTCCGTGGCGACAGCGCCCGCAAACTGACGCGCACTGGCGTCGCCGCTCTCCGCGCTCAGCGAGTACCAGGCGTGCGCTTCGATCAGATCGCGGGTGGCGCCGATGCCCTGGGCATAGTAGTTGCCCAAGGTCAGTTGTGCCCGTGGCGAACCCTGGCGCGCGGCCTGCTCGGTCCAGAAGCGACCCTCCTGGGCGTCCGCAGTGGTGCCGGTCCCCAGCAGATACATCATGCCGAGCGCGGCCTGCGCATTGGCCACGCCGGATTCTGCAAGTCCTTTGAATACCGCTAGCGCCTGTGCCGCACGCGCCGGATCCTCGGCATGGCGCAGGTGGATCTCACCCATCAGCAAGGCCGCGTCCTCGCGGGTGGCCGCGAAGGGCTCGAGCAGCGCCAGCGCGCGCGGTTCGTCGAGCGGCAGTCCCGCGCCGCGCGCGAGCATCAGTGCCAGATTGTATTTCGCCTGTTCGACATCCCTGGCCGCTGCCTGTTCGAACCAGTGCGCGGCGATCGTGAGGTCCTGCGGCACGCCTTCGCCCCTGTAGTGCAGCATGCCGATGTAGAACTGGGCCTCGGGTTCTTCGAGCGCCGCGGCCTTCTCGAGCCAGCCGGCGGCGAGGGCCGGATCCACCGGCACGCCATACCCTCTGAGGTACAGCATCCCGATGTTGTACATCGCCCCCGGCAGTCCCTGGGCAGCGGCAAGATCGAACCACTGCCGGGCCAGCGCCAGGTTCTGGGGGACGCCCTGGCCTCGCTGATAGAGCACGCCAAGGTTGTTCTGTGCCACTGCTTCGCCTGCGTCGGCGCGGGCCGCGTACGCCGCTGCAGCGCCGGCATGGTCTCCCTGCTGCAACAGCGTCGACGCGCCGGGCGCTGCGAATGCGCCTCCCGTGGCCACCAGACTGAGCGCCAGCGCGAGGGCGCAACCATCTAGGTGCGCAGACTTTTTAGGAGAAATTCCCATGTGCTTGTCCGTTCGTTCGATGAAACTGGCTGTGTAGCGATAGCGTTACGCTTTACTTTGCGTTACCCCGCCGGGTCTTTCCGAGCGGGGTTTTTTCTGGCTGCGGGCATTCACACCCGGGCCTCTCCTACTCCCGCCTCCTGCCCCATAGACTTTGCCCTCGCCGCAGGGCTACCATCATTTTCCCGTGCGTTTGTAGCCGTGACGATGGTTGAAGAAGATGGGGATCAGCCTCGCCGCAGCGTCCGTTCGCCACGGATGTTGTAAAGCGTTTTATAACACTGAGGAGGTAGGTCAAATGAAGAAAAACAACCTGATGCCGTTGGCGATTGCCATCGGTTCATCTGTTGTACTGGCGCTGTCCGCTGCTGCGGGCGCCGCTGAGAATCCGTTCCAGATGGTCGAGTTTGGTGATGGCGTCAGCGTCGCGACGGAATCTGTAGACATGCAGGGCAACAAAATCACGATCAACGACGAAACCGGTTTCACCTACGGCGGTGACAGCCAGGCGAAATACGCCAACGGCAAACTGGCGACTGGCACCAAGGACCCCGCAGTGTGCGGGACCTTCGGCGGTGCCAGCTGCTCGATGCCGCACACGACGAAGTAAACCGCAGTCGTTGCGACTGCTGCCTGCGGCCGGACAGCATGGTGACCCGGGGTTTCCCGATCCAGGGTGCCGGCCTGGGATTGAGGCGGGCCCATCTGGGCCCGCTCTTGATCGACATTCCCGAAGAAATCGGCTTCGTTGAAGCCGCGCCCGAAAACTGGCTCGGCGCCGGTGGCAAGCTGGGGCGGGCTTTTGAGCAGATCGTCGAGCGCGTGCCGCTCGTCTGTCACGGCCTGCTGCTGAACCTCGGTGGTCCCGATCCGCTCGACATCGACTTCCTGCAGCGCCTGAAACCCTTTCTCCAACGCCATCAGGTGCGCTGTTACGGCGACCACATGACCTTCTGCGCGGAGTCCGGTCAGCTCTACGAACTGCTGCCAATGCCGTTCACCGCCGAGGCGGTGGCGCACATGGCGAGCCGCATCCGGCTGGTGCAGGACGTGCTCGAGCAACGGATAGTGGTCGAAAACGCCTCCTACTACTGCGCGCTGGCGCAGGAACTCACTGAACTCGAGTTCATCACCGGCGTGCTCGAAGCAGCCGACTGCGACCTGCTGCTCGACATCAACAACATTTATGTCAACAGCTGCAATCACGACCAGGACCCGCTGGCCTTCCTTGCCGGGCTGCCTGCGGAGCGCATCGCCTATGCGCATATCGCCGGTCATCTGCGCACGGAAGACGGCCTGATCATCGACACCCACGGCGCACCCGTCATCGACCCGGTGTGGGCATTGCTCGAAGCCGCCTATACGCAGTTCGGGGTATTCCCCACGCTGCTCGAGCGCGATGAGAACATTCCGCCGCTGGCCGATGTGCTCGTCGAGGTGCGGCTGATTCGCGAGATGCAGCAACGGCATGCGGCGTCGGCGATGCCAGCCGGCGCCTGAGCGACGACCGTGACGGACCGCGAACCGGAGTTCATCCGCCGCCAGCGCGAATTCACGCGACATCTGCGCGATCCGACGAACGTGCCGCCGCCGCCGGGCCTGTCGGCGTCTCGGCTCGCGGTTTACAGCAATGCGATTTACCTGAACATCGAGCGCTTCATGCGCGACAACTTCCCGCGGGTGCGCGAAGTGTTCGATGACGCAGCCTGGCAGGCGCTGGTGCGTGACTACCTCATCCGCCATCGCTCGGACACGCCGCTGTTCGTCGAGCTGCCCAACGAATTCCTCGCCTATCTCGAGCACGAGCGGGACGGCGACGGCGACCCCCCCTACCTCTACGAACTGGCCCATTTCGACTGGCTGGAGAATGCCGTTGCGATCGACAACACCCGCCTCGAGGACATCGCCGTGTCCGCGGAGGGCGATTTGCTGCACACCGCGCTCGTGATCAACCCGGTCCATCAGCTGGTCAGCTATCGGTATCCCGTCCATGCCACCGGTGTAGCGGCGCTGCCGGCAGTGCCGCCCGCGCGGCCCATCCGGCTGCTTGCGTTTCGGGACCGGCCCGGCAACTTCGGGGTACTGGACCTGAACGACGTCGCAGTGCGGCTCTTCAGCGAATTGAGCGCCCCGGGCGCGCCGGTGGCGGCGACGGTGCTCGATGGCCTCGCCCGGGACTTGCAGCACCCGGATCCGGCCGTCGTGATCGCGGGTGGGCTGCAACTCCTGGAACGGTGGCAGGCTCGCGATGTCATATTGGGCTTCGCACCGGACAGGTAAATCGCTGACCCCCGGTGGGTCGCTGTGGCATCATTGCGCCGCGGCGGGCACGGCGCTTAAGCCCGAGTGCCGCGCAGCGCTGGAAAATCGAGAGGGGCTTACACACCACGATGGTCGTACACAAGTCACCAGACACCCACCGACCCCAGTTCACGATTGCCGGCTATCTGCCCGGCCGTTTCGGTTTTCTCCGTCGTCCATTGACCTGGATTGTCGACCGATTGCTGGGTCTGGCCGAGTTGAGCCGGCGCTACCGCCGCCTGCCAGCGACCCGCGACACCTCTGAATTTGTGCGCCTGGCGCTGCGCGAACTCGGTGTGCGCACTGAATTCGATGCCGCCGACCTCGCGCGTATCCCGACCACTGGCCCCTGTGTCGTGGTCGCCAATCACCCGCATGGGGGGGTCGACGGCCTCGCCCTGATGGACCTGCTGCTGCGGGTGCGCCCTGACGTCCGCTTCGTTGCCAACCATTTTCTCTCCGGCTTCACCGAATTACGCTCGCTGCTGCTGGAAGTCGATCCCTTCGGCGGCGGGCGGGCGGCCCGGTTCAACATCGGTGCCGTGCGCGCGGCGAAGCGCTGGCTCGAACAGGGCGGCATGGTGGTCATGTTCCCGGGCGGCGAAGTGTCAAGCCTGCGACTGCAGACCGGCCGCGTGACCGATCCGGTATGGACCTCGGGCGTCGCGCGACTCGTGCGGCAGACCGGCGCGCCGGTGCTGCCGCTGTTCATCGAGGGTCGCAACAGCACACTGTTCCAGCTCGGTGGCCTGCTGAACGCCCGGCTGCGCACGATGTTGCTGGTCCGCGAGATGCTGAGTTTCCGGTCGCACACGCTGGGCCTGCGCATCGGGCGGAAAATTGGCTCGAATGTGCTGAAGGAAATCGGTGAAGACGACACCGCCGCGCAGTACCTGCAGTACAAGACCTACCTGCTGCGCGTGAAGCAGCGCAACGGGTCGAAAGAGCCGCCCGCGCGGCCACCCATTTCCGAGCACCACGACAAGCCGCTGGCGGCAGCGGTCGATCCGGCGCTGCTGGCCGCTGAAGTCGCCAAGCTGCCACGCGAGCAGCTGCTCCACGCGCACGGCACGCACGAAGTCTGGCACTTCGTGGGCAGGGAAGCGCCCGCAGTGCTCGACGAAATCGGGCGTCTGCGCGAGCTCAGTTTCCGCGGCATTGGCGAAGGCACCGGCAAACCGTCGGATCTGGACAGCTACGATGTCTACTACCATCACATGTTCCTGTGGGACACCGTGCAGCGCGAAGTGGTCGGTGGCTATCGCATGGGGCCGACCGATCTCATCGTCAACGCACACGGCCCGAAAGGCCTGTACACACATTCGCTGTTCCGGCTGTCCGATCGCCTGATCGACAAGCTGCGGGATGGTGCCGAGATGGGACGTTCGTTCATCCGGCCGGAACAGCAGCGCAGCTATACCGCGCTGCTGATGTTGTGGCGGGGCATTGGCGCCTACGTCATCCGCAATCCCCGCTATCGCTATCTCTATGGCCCGGTCAGTATCAGCAACGACTACCACCCGCTGTCGCAGCAGATTCTGGTGGCGATGCTCAAACGCCATAAATTCGACGCTGAGCACGCGAATGACGTGCGGCCGCGCAAACCCTTTCGTGTGCGCGAGAACGAACTGCCGTCACTCGACGCGATCGACGACACTGATTCGTGCGTGCTCGCCGATCTGCTCGGCACGCTCGAGGAAGATGAAAAGGGCGTGCCGGTGCTGCTGCGCCAGTACCTGAAGCTCGGCGGGCGCATCCTCGGCTTTAATGTCGACCCCGCGTTCAGCAATGTGATAGACGGCATGCTGGTCGTCGATCTGCTGCAATCCGACCGCGTGATCCTCGCGAAGTATTTCACCGAAGCGGGCGTCGAACTGATCCACGCGACCCACGGCAACGCCATCCGCACCAGCAGCGCCGCCTGATCGGCGACGCCTGCGAGTCTGACGCGCCCCCGCGGGGCAGCCGGCGGTGCGCGCTTTCGTCCCCGAAAGGGGTCGTGTAGAGTCCCGGCCGTCCGTCATCTAACACGACAGCCCGCCGCCATGCCTTCGAAGATAAAAAAACTCCTCATTGCCAACCGTGGTGAGATCGCCATTCGCGTGATGCGCGCAGCCGCGGAACTCGAAATTGAAAGCGTTGCGATCTACTCGCAGGAAGATCGCTTCGCGCTGCATCGCTTCAAGGTGGATGAAGCTTATCTCGTCGGCAAGGGCAAAACCCCGGTGCAGGCGTATCTCGATGCGGACGACATCATTCGCGCCGCGGTTGAAGCGGGTGTCGACGCGATTCATCCCGGCTACGGTTTTCTGTCAGAGCGTCCCGAGTTCGCTGAAGCCTGCGCCGCAGCCGGCATCATCTTCGTGGGCCCGCCGCCCGGGGTCATGCGCACGCTCGGCAACAAGATCGCCGCGCGGCGCCTCGCCGAAAGCTGTGGCGTGCCGGTCATGCCGGCCACCGGCCCGTTGCCGGAAGATCCTGGCGAAATCGCGCGCCTGGCCGAGAGCATCGGTTACCCGCTGATGCTGAAGGCCTCGTGGGGCGGGGGCGGCCGCGGCATGCGGGTGATCGAAGATGCCAGCACCCTGCAAGAACTGGTTCCTCTGGGGCGGCGCGAGGCGGAGCAGGCCTTCGGTAACGGCGAGGTCTACCTCGAGAAGCTGATTCGTCGGGCGCGTCACGTCGAAGTGCAGATCATCGGCGACCACCACGGCAATATCGTGCATCTGTTCGACCGCGACTGCACCGTACAGCGACGTAATCAGAAGGTCATTGAGCGCGCGCCGTCGCTGTTTCTCGACGAAGCGGCGCGTGCGAAGGTCTGTGAAGAGGCGGTGCGCCTGTGTCGCACCGCCGGCTATCGCAATGCCGGCACGGTCGAATTTTTGCAGAACGCGGACACCGGTGACGTCTACTTCATCGAGGTCAATCCGCGCGTGCAGGTTGAGCATACGGTCACCGAGGAGCTGACCGGCATCGACATCGTGAAAGCGCAGATTCGCATTGCGCAGGGCGGCCGTATCGGCGAGATCTGCAGCGGCGTGCCGGTGCAGGCCGAGATCACCCGCAACGGTTTCAGCATGCAGTGCCGGGTGACCACCGAAGATCCCGAGAACAACTTCATTCCCGATTACGGGACCATTACCGCGTATCGCAGCCCAGCGGGTTTTGGCATCCGCCTCGATGCGGGCACGGCCTACGTCGGCGCGCAGATCACGCGCTATTACGACTCGCTGCTGGTGAAGGTGACGGCCTGGGGCTCGACGCCCGGTGAAACGTCGGCGCGCATGCTGCGCGCGTTGCGTGAGTTCCGCGTGCGCGGTGTGGTCACCAATTTGCGTTTTCTGGAACAGTTGCTGATGCATCCGGACTTCACCGATGCGCGCTACTGCACGACGTTCATCGACACCACACCGGCGCTGTTCGACTTCAAACATCGCCAGGATTACGGTACGCCCCTGTTGCGCTATATCGGCGAAGTGATCGTCAACGGCAACGATGCCGTCAGAGGCCGCCCGCGACCTGCCTCGCTCGCCATCCCCGAGCCGCCCGAAGCACCGCGCGGCGCGCCGCCGCCCGGCACGCGACAGCTGCTCGAGCAGCTGGGCCCCACGCGGTTCGCCGAATGGATGAAACAGCAGCAGCGCGTGCTCGTCACCGACACGACGTTCCGCGACGCGCACCAGTCTCTGCTCGCCACGCGCATGCGCAGCTTCGACATGCTGAGCGTCGCGCCGGCCTACGCGCACAAGCTCCCGGAACTGTTCTCGGTCGAATGCTGGGGCGGTGCGACTTTCGATGTCGCGATGCGCTTCCTCAAGGAATGTCCGTGGCAGCGCCTGCGCGGTCTGCGCGAGCGCCTGCCGAACGTGTTGTTGCAGATGCTGCTGCGCGCGTCCAATGCCGTCGGGTACACGAACTATCCCGATAATGTTGTCGATTACTTCGTGCGGCAGGCCGCCGCTGAAGGGGTCGACGTCTTTCGCATTTTCGATTCGCTGAACTGGGTCGACAACATGCGGGTGGCGATCGATTCGGTCGTCGCCACCGGCAAGATCGCGGAAGCGGCGATCTGCTACACCGGAAATCTCAGCGATCCGACGTGCACAAAGTACGACCTCAGGTATTACGTCAGACTCGCGAAGCAGCTCGAGCAGGCCGGCGCGCACATCATCGGCATCAAGGACATGGCCGGACTCTGTCGGCCGGCTGCGGCGCGTGCGTTGGTCAAAGCGCTGAAGGACGAAGTCAGCCTGCCGATTCACTTCCATACGCACGATACCAGCGGCATCGGCGCGGCCAGCGTGCTGGCAGCGGTCGAGGCCGGCGTCGATGCGTTCGATGCGGCGATGGATTCGATGAGCGGCCTGACCTCGCAGCCGAACCTCGGTTCGCTGGTCGAGGCGCTGCGGCATAGCGAACGCGATACGGGCCTCAATCCGGCCGCGGTGCGCCAGATCTCGAGCTACTGGGAACTCGTGCGCGGCGGTTACGCGGCGTTCGAAAGTGACATCCGCGCCGGCGCCTCGGAGGTCTACGTGCACGGCATGCCTGGCGGGCAGTACACGAACCTGCGCGAACAGGCGCTCTCGCTCGGGATCTCCGCTGCGCGCTGGCCTGAAGTGGCGCAGGCCTACGCCGAGGTCAACGACATGTTCGGCGACATCGTGAAGGTGACGCCGAGTTCGAAGGTCGTCGGTGACATGGCGTTGCTGATGGTCACGAGTGGCCTGAAGCGCGAAGACATCGAGCATCCTGCCACGGACATTGCCTTTCCGGAATCCGTGGTGTCATTTTTCAAGGGCGATCTCGGACAGCCCTACGGCGGTTTCCCGCCGGTCCTGCAGGCCAAGATCCTCGGTGGCACCACCCCGCTGACCGAGCGGCCCGGCGCGGTGCTGCCGCCGGTGGATTTGAATGCCGAGCGCCAGGTTGCCGAGCGCGATGCCGAGCGTCCGATTTCGGACGCGGAGTTTGCGTCCTATCTGATGTATCCGAAAGTCTTCAGTGATTACGCCCAGGCGCAGCGCGAGTACGGTGATCTGACGCCGCTGCCGACCCCGACCTTCTTCTACGGCCTGCCGGCCGGGCAGGAGATCAACGTCACGATGGCCAAGGGCAAGGGCATCATCGTGCGCTATGTCGGCACGAGTGAACTGCACGACGACAACCACCGCACGGTGTTCTTCGAACTGAATGGCCAGCCACGCCCGATCAAGATCGTCGATCGCACGCATATCAAACCGCGCGAAGCGCAGCCCAAGGCCGAACGCGACAACCCGCGGCACCTCGGCGCACCGATGCCGGGTGTGATCACGCAGATTGCAGTGAAGCTGGGCGATCAGGTGAAGCGCGGCGATGTGTTGATGACGCTCGAAGCCATGAAGATGCAGACCGCCATCCGTGCCGAACTCGACGGCACCGTGCAGTCCCTGAGCGTGAAGCTCGGTCAGCAGGTCGACGCCAAGGATTTGCTCGCTGTCATCGAATGACGAGCGGGCAAATCAGGCCTCGCAAGACGCAGATGAAAGCCAGGCGGGCAGAAGAAGAGGATGCTGGCGCAGCATCATCGTGTCCCGCGGCACCAGACGCTGACGACGGCCGCAGGCCTTTTCGACCGCTACCCGGGGCGCACGCTCCGCGCCCGTCGCGGTGAGTTTTCGTTCTATCCCGCCCCGAGCAGGGTTCGCATACGCGCCAGTTCGTCTGCGGCTTCCTGAATGATCTGCAGGCGGCCGGTACAGGTCAGGGCTTCCGGCGGCAGCTTCGACAGGAGCGCGATCCCGCCAGCAGGAACAGTCTCGGCCCACGGAAACTCGGGCTCCTGTTGATGCCAGTGCGCGAGCAGGAGGATGTCGGCAAGCTGGCATTCAGCGCCGGGTTCGCGGTTCCACTGTTCGGCGGCAAACGCCGCCTTGATCATCGTTTCCGGCAGACTCCATGCGCGCAACACCATCGCCGTCACCTGATGCTTCAGATCCTTCAGCGCTGTGGCGAGCGTTGCCGTCGCGTGGAACATGTCAGGAAATTCGGCGAGCTGGGAAATCAGCACCATCACGCCAATTTCGTGCAACAGACCTGCCAGCAGCGCCTGCTCTGGATTGATGCTGCTCACGCGGCGCGCGATCACGAAGGCCAGCGCGGCGATGTTCGTGCTGTGCGACCAGGCCCCCTGCATCAACGCCATGCAGCGCGGATCAGGGCTGTTGAAGAGCCCACGCAGCGAATGCGCAATGACGAAATCACGGGTCGGCTGAACGCCCAAGCGGGTCACAGCCCCGCGCACATCAACCACCGGCGCGCCGCCGGCATAGGCGGCACTATTGGCAATCCGGATGCAATAGCTCGCGAGCGCCGGGTCGACCATGATGAGCTGCGCGATTTCGTGGGCACCCTTTTGCGGGTCGGCGGCTGCCGAGCGAATCTTCAGCGCAATGTCCGGCAGGATAGGCAGCTCGAGGCGGTCATCGCGCAGCGCGTGGTAGATCGAGAACAGCAGTTGACTGTCCATCTCGTCGTCGGCATCAGAAATCTCTTCGACCTGTATGCCGGGCCGGGCAACGACGCGCGTCTGGCTGCGCGTCAGTGATGCCGGCAGGCGCACATAGCGCAACGACGTTGCTGCCTGGGCACTGACCCGCGCCTTGGCGTGCGTCGACAGTGGGTGCAGGGCTTCGATGCTGCCTGCACTGACGGTGAATTCGTCGCCGGCGCTATCCGCGACGCTGGCCTCGCCGTCGAGCAGGTAGAACAGCCAGTCATCGTCCACGCCGCAGCGAAACAGGCGCTCGCCCGGGGCGCGAACTTCAACCTCGACGTGGGCGGCCAGGGTGTGAAATTCCCCGTCGCTGAGGTGGCGCAGCGGCAACAGGGTCCGCAAGCGCGCAATGTCGTGCGCCAGCGCGGCGTCAGGCGCCGACGGGTTCGACAGTTTCCGGGTCTGCATCGGTCGGCACACGCGTAGGGATGTGCGTGGTTAGCGGCTGCGGCCGCGCGGTCTGCAGGCTGGGCATCAGCCGGCCGCGCGGTCTCCAACATAGGGATTGCTGCGGCGTTCGTCGCCGAAGGACGAGGTGGGACCATGGCCGGGCACGAACACCACGTCATCGCCGAGCGGCCACAGACGCTCGCTGATCGACGCCAGCAGCGTTGCGTGATCTCCGCGCGGGAAATCGGTGCGGCCGATCGAGCCCTGGAACAGCACATCGCCGACCAGTGCAATGCGGCTCGTGCGTTCGAAAAACACCAGGTGCCCCGGGGTGTGGCCCGGGCAATGGGCGACTTCGAGGGTCAGATTGCCAACCGTCACCGTGTCGCCGTGTTCGAGCCAGCGATCGGGCACGAAGGCTTCTGCCGGGAAGCCGTACTTCGCGCCCTGCTGCGGCAGCAGATCGATCCAGAACTGATCCTCACGCTGAGGGCCTTCAATTGGCACGCCGAGTTCGCGCGCAAGCTGGGCTGTCGCCCCCGCGTGGTCGATGTGCGCGTGGGTCACCAGCAGCTTGTCGATCTTCACCCCTTCGCGCGCCGCGGCGGCCAGCACGCGCTCGGTGTCGCCGCCGGGGTCGACGACGGCCCCGTGGCCGCTGGCTTCGCACCATACGAGGGAACAGTTCTGCTGGAACGGGGTGACAGGGGTGATGATGACGCGCACGGAGGCTTCTCGGCTGGCGGGAATGACCGGCAGTTTAAGGTAAACGGCTGCCCGCTCACGACGTCCGGCTGACACGCGGCGGCGATGCTACACTGGCGGAGTCCCCTTGCCAGCATGGTCAGCGCCGCCCGCAGCCACGGGGCCGCAGTCAGGTAGTCGATGAGTAAAGAAGAAAAGTCACCTATCGTGCGCGCCGAAAAGGCCTTCGAGTTCCGCCACGCGATCACCTTTCCGTGGAACCCGGGCACGATAATCGCCGGCGCGAACCTCGATCAGATGGTGGGCCTGAAGGACACGCGCATCCGCGTCGTGCGCCTCGCGCCCAACAACGTGGCGTCCCTTTATCACTCGCATACCTGCGAAGAGGAATGGATCTACATGCTACAGGGCCAGGCCGTGCTTGAGATTGAGGAAACTGAACACCTGCTCGGGCCCGGCGACTTCGCCGGGTTTCCGGCGCCGACCTCTGCTCACCAGTTGCGCAACCCGTTCCAGAAGGGCGTGATCTGCCTGATGGGGGGCAGCCGCACCACCGTCGACATGGCGGATTTTCCGCGGGATGGCAAGCGGATGTTCCGCCAGGGCGACGCGCTCGAGATCTACGACAGCTCGGACGCCGAGGAAGTCGTGCCGGCGAACATGGACCAGGATTTGATCAAGAACATGCGCCGCTCGCTGCATCGCGAGTGAGCGCCCCAGCCGCAGGAACGGAGCACATGACACTCGAAGAAGGCAAGGCCGCACCCACATTCACACTGACCGACGCGGCAGGCGCCAAGGTCTCGCTCGGTGATTTCAAAGGCCAGGATGTCATTGTCTACTTCTATCCGAAGGATGACACCCCCGGTTGCACCAAGGAAGCCTGCGGTTTCCGCGACCACTGGGCCGCGCTGAAAAAAAAGGGGGTGGTGGTCATCGGCATCTCGCCAGACGATGCGGCTTCGCACACGAAATTTACCGACAAATACTCACTGCCCTTCATTCTGCTGTCGGATCCCGAGCGCAAGGTCATGGAGAAATATGGCGCCTACGGCGAGAAGATGATGTACGGCAAGAAGGTCACCGGCGTCATCCGCTCGACGGTATGGGTCGGCGCGGACGGCAAGGTGCGCAAGCACTGGGCGCGCGTGGCGAAGGCCGAGACGCATCCGGAAGCCGTGCTTGCTGCGCTCAGCGCCTGAGGCGCCCGGCGCTCAGAACAGGTCGACCGCAGACTCCTGCGGTGCGACTTCACTCTCGCCGAAGGTCGCCTCGTAGCGGGTCACCTGATGGCGGCCACTGCCTTTGGCGTGCTCAAGGGCCTTGTCGGCGCGATGCATCAGGTCGCTGGGCAGGGCCTGCGGTTCTACGCAGATCCAGCCAATGCTGACCGTCACCCGTCCGACCGTCGGGAATGCGTCGTTCCCGATGCACTCTCGAAAGCGCTCCAGTGCGCGCAGCGCCCCCTGGGCGGTCGTGTTGTTCAGAATCAGCACGAATTCCTCGTCGCCGTAGCGCAACAGCAGGTCGTCGCTGCGAAAGCGCTGTCGCATCAGGTGCGAGAACAGCCACAGGATTTCGTCGCCGTACAGATAGCCGTAGGTGTCATTGATGCGCCTGAAGCGATCGCTGTCGGCGATCGCTAGCCACGGCATTGACCCGACGCGCGCACGCCGCAGATTCTGACGATAACGCGCCAGCAGTTCCTCGAAGCGGTAGTCGAACGACTGCCGGTTCAGCAGCCCGGTCAGCGCGTCGCGCGCGTCGCGCTCGATGGTTCTCAGCAGGTGACGAAACACCACGCAGAGCCGGGTGATACGTACCAGTTGCGCGCCAGACGGGTTGCCTTCAATCACCAGGAACCGCCAGACGCCGGCGATCTCGCGCAGGCATAGCACATGCCCGGGCGGGATCTGGAGGTTCAGGCGAGGCAGTTTGTCGCCGACGGGCAAACGGGGCGCGGCCCGTCGCAGCCAGGCCGGCTGGTCGATTTCGGCGCCGTCACTGAAGCGCCGCAGGGCCCAGTGGTCGAGTTCGATCAGCGCCCGATTTCCGCCGCGCTCATCGAACGCTTCGAACAACTCAGCCTGGACCTCGCCGCCGAGGCTGCGCACTTAACGCAGCATTTTCAAGGCACAGCGCCCGGAGATCCGCCTGCTGTGTCAGCTTGGTGATGGCGCCACACTCGGTCAGGTGCAGCAGATCTGTGACTACTCCAATCCTATGCAGGTTAAGGCAGAGGTCTCTCCGGCATGAGTGTTCGACTGTCAGACAGCGGCCGACTCCGGCAAGCTCAAGCTTTGGTCGCGGCGGGCGACATTCCGGGACATGCTCCGCCCAGGCGAAATATCTTCCATCCCGATCACCGACCCGGCGCCGGGGCTGTTCGATCGGCTCGTTGTGCTGCGGTCCGCCACGGTCGACTGGCAGGTGGGCATGCTGGGCGCCGAAGCCGCGCCGGGGCGGGCGTTGGCCCTCGCTGATGGCCTGTCAGCGCTGGTGACGGAAGATGCAGACGCCGTGCTCGGGGCACTGCTGCTGGACACCGCTGCACCCTATGCGGAGGTCCAGCCGCTGATGGTCGGTGTCTTGTGCCATCTGGTCGCGCGCCGGCTCGGCTTCGATGCCGCTACCCGCCAGCGACTGCTCGCGGCCGTGCTCAGCTGCAATCTTGGCATGTGGCAGGTGCAGGCGGCGCTCGCGCAGCCCGGTCCGCTATCGCCGGCGCTCGCGGCGGTAGTGCGCGAGCATCCCGTGCGCAGTCACGCGCTCCTGCGCGAGCGCGGGGTCACTGACCCGTTGTGGCTGGAACTGGTCCTGCAGCATCACGAGCGGCCCGACGGCAGCGGTTACCCGCAGGGACTGCCCGGGCCGGCGATCAATCCCCTGGCGCGGCTGTTGTCCCTGGCCGACATCTACTGCGCGATGGTACTGCCGCGCGAATACCGCACCGGGATCCGGGCCCAGCAGGCGGTGCGGCGGATCTTTCTGGCCCGTGGCCAGCATGTAGACGCCGCGCTGGCCGCAGACTTCATTGGCGAAATCGGGGTCTTTCCGCCGGGCGCCTTCGTCAGACTCGTCAACGGCGAAACCGGTATCGTGGTGCGGCGGGGTACACCGCGGCGCGAGTCGCCGCAAGTCAGCTGTATCCGCAGCCCACGCGGCAGCGAATACGTGCGGCCGCTGTGGCGGGACTGCGCACTTGATCCGCGCTTTGCCATCGCCGACGTCTTGGGGCGGGAAACTCTGTCGCATGCGCTGCCGGCGCTGTGGACAGCAGCGCACTGAAGCCGCCGTAGCCCGTCGCGGGCTATAATCTCCGGCGATTTCGCTGGTGCCGATCCGTGCATACCATCCTGAAGTATCTGCTGCAGCTGCGGCTGTTGATTATCGGCGCCCAGGCGCTCGGGCTCGCGTTCATCGGCGCCCGCTTCAGTCTGGCCGTGCCGTGGCCGATCGTGGCCGCGGTGCTGCTGGCCATGGCGGCCTACACCGCGTGGTCATGGCGCCGCCTGCGCGCTGGCCGCGCGCCTGACAATCGCGAGCTTGCCCGTCAATGTGCGGCGGATCTGTCAGCACTGACGGTGTTGATCTACTTCAGCGGGGGCTCGGTGAACCCGTTCATTTCGCTGTTCCTGTTGCCCATCGTGGTTGCGGCGGCAAGCCTGCCGAAGCGCGCGTCGGCGGCCATCGCGCTCGCCGCGATTGCCTGCTACACGCTGCTGATGTTCTTCAACGTGCCGATCACGCACGGTGGGTCCCATGCGCACGGTGTCGAGTTGCATCTGTGGGGGATGTGGTGCGGCTTCGTGCTGAGCGCCGGCTGCATCGCGTACTTCGTCGCACGGATCGCGCAGACGCTGCGTGAGCACGATCAGGCGCTCGCGCGGGCCCGTGAGCGGGCGCTCGACGCCGAGCGCGTCGTCGCGCTCGGCACGCTGGCGGCGGGCACGGCGCACGAACTCGGCACGCCGCTCGCGACGATGGCGATCCTCGCCAAGGATCTCGAAACCGACCTCGCCGGCCAGCCGGCCCTGCGCGACGCGGTGGTGACGCTCCGCGAACAGATTCAGCGCTGCAAGCAGAGTCTGGCACGGCTGGCGACAGACGCCGGCGAACTCCCGGCTGACAGCGGCCGGCAAGCCGCAGCCGATGAGTTCCTCACCGATCTGCTGCACGAATGGCAACGCCAGCAGCCGCACGTCGATATTTCGGTGGCCGTGAGTGGTGAGCACCCGGCCCCGCGCATCATCGCCGACCGCACTTTGCGCCAGGCGCTGTTCAATGTCCTCAATAATGCGGCGGATGCCTCGTCCAGCCACGTCGACGCGCGTGCGGCGTGGAATGAGCGCGCGATGTGGCTCGATGTGCGCGACGATGGCCCCGGGATCACCGAACAGCTGCGGGGTCAGGTCGGGCGGCGGATCGTCAGCACCAAGGGTGATCGCGGGCTTGGCATCGGGCTCTATCTCGCGCACAGCGTGCTCGCCCGTCTCGGCGGTCATGTGGAATTCGGTACGCCGCCGGGCGGCGGCACCCACGTGCACGTCGAAGTGCCGTTTGCTTCGCTGCGCACGGCCGAGAACTGAGACCGTGACGCCGCGCGTACTGCTGGTCGATGACGACACCGTGTTGCTGCAGGTGATGGCGCAGGCCTTCAAGCGGCGCGGTTACGACCCCGTGTGTGCAGATTCGGCGGCGCTCGCGCTCGACCGCTTCGACGCGGCGCCGGGCTCGCACGCCGTTCTCGATCTGCGCATGCCTGACGGCAATGGCCTGCAGTTGATTCCGCAGCTATTACGGCTCAATCCTGCGTTGTGCATCGTCGTGCTGACCGGCTTCGCGAGCATTGCGACGGCCGTGGAAGCGGTCAGACTCGGCGCGCACCAGTACCTCACCAAACCGGCCGATGTCGACGACATCATCCAGGCCTTTGCCTACCAGCCCGGGGGGGGCGACACGGCGTTCGAGGGCACGCCGACCCCGCTCGGGCGGGTCGAGTGGGAATACATCCAGAAGGTGTTGAACGAGTGCGACGACAATATTTCCGCCGCCGCGAAGCGCCTGGGGCTTCATCGGCGGACACTGCAGCGCAAGCTGCAGAAGCGCCCGTCCGGGCTGAACTGAGAACGCCGATGGCGGCTGCACTACCGACCGCCGCGGGCATTCACGATCGCGATATCGAACTGCCTGATGGCACGCGCGTGCGCTGCAGCCTGGTCGTGCCGGCCGGCAGCGGCCGTGACGCGCCGATCGTGTTGTGTCTGCACTATGGCGGCGAGCCAACAGGCTATTACGGCCGCGCCCTGCTGCAAAACCTGTTCGAGCCTGCGTGGCGGGCACTTGGGGCGGTGATGGTCGCGCCGGTGGCAGAAGTGGGCGACTGGCGCAGCCCGGAAAACGGGCGTCGCGCGACGGGCGTGCTCGAACTGGTTTCCAACCACTATGGCTGCGCGAGGTCGCGCCAGATCCTCACGGGTTACAGCCTCGGCGCGATCGGCACCTGGCATCTGCTGGCTGACGCGCCGGATCTGTTCGCGGCTGCGGTGCCGGTGGCGGGCCCTCCGCCGGTGAGCGCTCCCGGTGCAACGCCCCTCCGCGCACTCCATTCAAGCGCAGATCAACTGTTTCCGGCGGCAGCGACGCACGACTTCGTCGAGGCGTTGCGTGCAGCTGGTCGCGATGCGGCGTGCACGCTGGTCGAGGGGCTCGATCACTATGACGTTGGCGCTTTCGGCCCCGCACTCACCGCGTTATTGCCTTGGCTCAGCGGGTGCCGCGCCGGCGCCCGCAGCTGACGTCGCGTCGCGTTTTTCCGGCTGTGGTGCAGATGCCACCAGAGCCCCGAATGAGCGTTGCTTTGGTCCAAAAAAATCTTGCAATCAAGACCGAAAAGAGTATCTTGCGCCCTCCGCAATAGCCCGGAGGCTCTGTGAGTTGTTCCGCTAAGAACACATACGGAAGGTCGAGGAGGGTACTCCGAGCGTAGTGTCATCTGCAGAAATGCGGTGCCCCTGCGGAGGGGCGCCCTGCTCGCGGTTGTTGTTAGTTTACTTATTGACAGCGATTTAACGGCGAGGATTTCTACAGATGCATGATGAAGCACCGATCTGGGGCCAACACCTCATTCTCGATCTGGCGGGTTGCCCGCGTAATCTCCTGACGAGCGCCGAGCACATTCGTGGCTGGGTACTAGAGCTTGTGGACGCCATCAAGATGAAGGCGTACGGCGAGCCGACCATCGAACACTTCGCGACGCACTCTTTCGACGCAGCGGGTTTCACCCTGCTGCAGCTGATCGAGACCTCCAATATCTGCGCCCATTTCGCCGAGAACAAGGGCCAGGTGTACATCGATATCTTCTCCTGCAAGCGCTTCGACAACGAAGTCGCCAGCAACGTCTGTCGCAAGTATTTTGCGCCGGAAACCGTTGAGTCCCAGGTCATCGAACGCGGCCGCTTCGCGCTTGCGCTTGCCCGGGCGGTGTAGCGCAGGTGGAACTGCGCGTACAAGAGACCCTCTACGGGAACGAGATCTTTCAGGGCTTCACCGCGGACGCCAAGCTGTTCGAGGGCCAGACTCCGTACCAGAAGGTCGACATCTACGCCAGCAAGCGCTGGGGCAGGGTGTTGGTGCTCGACGGTATCATCCAGACCACCGAAGCCGACGAGTTTGTCTATCACGAGATGCTGACGCACGTGCCGATGTTCGGCTGTGCGAAACCGCGTCGCGTGATGATCGTCGGCGGCGGCGACGGCGGGATCCTGCGCGAGGTCCTGAAGCATGACATCGAACATGTCGACATGGTCGAAATCGACCGCACCGTTGTTGATTACTGCATCGAGCACATGCCGACCCTGAACGATGCCGGCCGGATCTATCAGGATCCGCGGGCCGCGCTGGTGATTGAAGACGCGTTCGCGTTCATGCAGCGGGAGTCGGGTCGTTACGATGTGATTCTCGTGGACTCGACGGATCCGGTCGGCGCGGCGGAAGTGCTGTTTTCGCAGACCTTCTACCAACTGTGCCGGGGTGCGCTCAATCCGGGCGGCGTGCTGGCCCTGCAGGGCGGCGTGCCGTTCCTGCAACCGGCAGAGGCCAGGGGCAGCATGCAAGTGCTGCGCGGCCTCGGCCTGCTCGCACGCTGCTATGCCATTGCGGTACCCACGTACTACGGTGGCAACATGGCGCTGGGTTATGCCAGTGATGATGCGGCGGTGATGACGCCACAGCTGGAGACGATTTTGGCCCGCTTCAGGCAGGCCGGTTTCGCGACCAGGCACTATACGCCGGAGCTGCATGTCGCGAGCTTCGCTCTACCACGTTGGATGGATGAAAACACCGGGGGGTTGGCATGACTGAACCGCTAGACCACTTCAAGTTCGGCGACGACGGCGAACGGTATGCCGGCGATCACCTGCTGGTCGAGTTCTGGGGTGCGGACCATCTGATGGATCCTGAGTACATCTGCCGTGCGCTCGAAGACGGAGCCCGTGCCGCCGGCGCGACCATCCTGCACTCGCACTATCACCACTTCGGTGAGGGTTCGGGCGTCAGCGGCGTGACGGTACTGGCTGAAAGCCACATCACCATCCACACGTGGCCGGAAGCCGGCTACGCGGCAATCGATGTCTTCATGTGTGGCGACGCCAATCCCCTCGATTGCCTCGCGCTGCTGCAGGAACGCTTCAACCCGACGAACGTTTCGGCGGACAACTTCCGCCGCGGCAGACTGCTGCAGCAGGCCCGCGTCCAGCGCGTCGCCTGAGTCCTTGGCCGGGCGACGCCAGCAGGCGTCGTCCGGCTTTCCCTGCCGGCACCGGTCCTGAATCTTTACGCTGCGGTCGCCCGCGCGCATCGACGCGTCCGAACAGAGTTCACTGATTTTCCGAATGCCCCAACCGAAGGCTGCCGCGTAGGCTCCTGGCTTTGGCGCTCCGTGCATGAGTCACGTAGGGCGTCCGGCATCGGTACAGGAGCGCAAGCAGTGATGGCCAGTCAGAAGCCGCGGGCGACAGGTCTCAATTTACAGATCCACACCACAGACCTGCCCGAAGCGGCCGCCTGGCATCAAACCGTGGAGCGCCTGCACCGGTTGACCCTGCACGGGCTCGGAAACGACATTACCAGCGTGAGAGTCGATATCTCAGCGTGCCAGACGGCCTCACCGCTGGCGTCGACCAGCGATATCGAATGCCGGCTCACGGTGCGATTGCGGCGCCCGGCGCGCGAGCTGAACATCGAAACCCGCCACCCTGACGGCGCGCTGGCAGTCATGCAGGCGTTCACGCGTGCGCAGCGCGAAGCCCAGCGTCAGCTGAATACCTCGCGCCGCGTTGCGCGGCGGCGCTTTCTGCCTGGCCTGGCCGACTAGTGCGGCTCAGGCCGCTTCGGACTGCAGACTGAAGATCGTTTGACGTGCCCGTTCGGTGATTGCCACGATGGCGGGGTGCTTCAGCTTTCGCTCCGGCGAAATGGCGTAGAAACGCTCTTGTACATTCGGCACCTGGCCCAGTGCCTGCACCCGGTACATCTGGCAAATCTCCGCTTCCAGGGCCGTCGGCCCGGCAAACACGCCGACCCCGGCCATGCCGAAGGATTTTAGCAGTGCACTGTCGTCGAACTCGCCGACGATCAGCGGTGAAATGTCTTCGGTATCGAACCACTCCTCGAGCTGGCTGCGCAGACCCGGCGTGTTGGCAGACATCAGAAACGGCGCGCCTTTGAGGCTCTGCGGGAAGCGCTTGCGCAGGCTCTTCGCGAGCGAGGAAGCGGCGAACATGCTGACGCCGCTGCTCCCCAGCAGGTGATTGTAGGCCCGCACGTTGAGGCCGGCCGGCACCGGCCGATCCGACAGCACGAGATCCAGCCGATGCACGCCAAGATCCGACAGCAGGTTCTCGAGCGTCGCTTCGTGGCAGCTGAGGCGCAGTTTTTCCTCGAGCTTGAGCGCAGGCTCCAGTACCCGATAAGTCACGAGTTTGGGGATTGAATCGACGATGCCGACGTTCAGCACCAGCGGCATGCCAGGCGCCTTGCCGCGCGCGACATGCGCGAGTTCGGCACCGAGCGAGAAGATTTCGTCGGCGTACTGAAACACCACCTTGCCGAGATCGGACATCACCAGTCGCCGGCCCGCGCGCACGAATAGGCGATCGCCGATCGCGTCGTCCAGCAGTTTCAACTGGCCGCTGATCGTCTGCGGCGTCAGATGCAAGGTCGCCGACGCCTTCGCGATACTGCCTTCGCGCGCGACGGTCCAGAAATAGAGCAGGTGGCTGTAGTTCAAATGCCTCATCGTCTGATCTCCTCAGTCTGAATAGCGGCCGCTTGCCGGTACCTCGACAGTCATGGTAGGTAGCCCGTTAGACCAAAAATACTCGAATAATGACATCTTAAACTACGAGTTAGACGAAGTATTGAGCGGGCTCGGTCCAGGCCGTCACCGAGCAGCCACGATCGGCTGACACGAATCGGACATCAGCCGTTGCGGCCCCGGTGATGGCCTACGCTGTCGACGCCGCGCTGACCGGGCTGCTGGTCTGCCGGGTCGACATCACGCGGCTGCTTTCGGTCGGTATCGATATCCTGAGTGCGCGCACGCGCGCTCGACTCGATGGATTTAAAACGGCACTTGATCGCGTGCAACGGCGTCGTGCAGCGGGTCGTCGACGGGCGGGAGAAAGTGAGCTGGCGCATCGCTGCTTGATCTGGAGCGGGGCCTGACGCAACTTACCGGCTAGACTGCGCGCATCCCCTTAGCCGCGCCGCCGGAGGCCCCGTCATGCAAGAAACCGAACTCAAACATCTCGTTGGTCAGCTGCGGGAAGAACTGCAGCGTGCACGTGACGGTGCGCCGGACGCCTTGTCGCATCTCGCGCCGCTGCTGGCCGATCTCGATCAGGCGCTCGCGTCACCCGAGTCGTCGTCGGCGAGTCTGCGTGAGCGGCTCGATGGCCATATCCGGGAATTCGAAGTCGAACATCCGCGGCTGACCGCCATCCTGAACGACGTCATGGTGAGTCTCGGCAATCTCGGGATCTGAGCGCGCGTTCATGCCCCGAGATCGTAGTCGCGTCGGAGCTGGGCGACGAGCGTCGCGTCCCAGCCCTCCTTCGCCAGGCATACCACGGCTTCGGCGCGGAGCTGATACACGATCGCCTCATCATCAAGTCCTGCTGCGCACAGCGCCGCAACCCGGGTCAGCTGTGCATTGATGGTCGCCTCCGGATGCAAAACCACCGTGCGCCGGAGCAGTCCCTGGTACAACCAGCCACCGGCATAGAGGCTCGAACCGAGCACCAGCAGCACGCTGATGCGGATCAAGGGCGCGCTGCCGGACAAATCGAACAGCAGCACCTTCAGCGCCGACGCGCCGAAAATCACCAGCGCCGACTGCCCGAGGACGCGATCTTCGCGGCGCAGCGCCAGCACCATCATCGCCACCGCAAGCGCGGCCCAGGCCAGCGACACCGCCAGCGCGCCATCGAACAGGCGTATCGCCAGCACCATCGTTGCGCCGTGCGCAGCGTACAGGACCCCGTTAGCCAGGTTGCCGGGTACGCCGATTCGCGGCACGAAGTACACCGCGTAGAGCAGCAACGCGTAGGCCGCGAGCGCGCCCTGCGGCGCCGGCGCGGCGGACGGCAGCAGATCCGGCAGCAGCAGCATCGCCAGTCCCAGCAGCAGCAGGCCGCCGGCCGCGAGCCACATGGGCAGCAGCAGCGCGCGCTGTGACCGCGTCTGTTGCGCCAGCATCAGCAGCACCGGCGTCAGCGCGAGTGCGGCCCAGGGCAGGTAGCGCAACGGCAGGTATTCGAAGAACACGACGTGCGTCGTCACGAGGCTGCAATAGCCTGAGATCAGCACCGCCGACGGCGGATCCTCGCCTGCCGCGGCCGTCAAACGGTGACGCACGGCGAGGTAGAGCGCCAGCAGCAGGCCGGCACTCGCGAGTGCAAGCATAGGTGCCAGCGTCGGCGCGTGCGCGCTGATCAGCAGGTATTCCGACCCATAGAAATACAGCAGCGGCAGCGCATGCGCGACGCTTTCCTCCGCACTCAGCGGTGTCGCATGGCGCAGCGAATACCACGCTGCGGTGGCGGCGAAGATCAGGAACTGCGCGAACTGATAGACGGCGGCATACTGCCATTCGCCGGTATCGGCAAGGCGCCACGCGGCATCGAAACACAGGAACGCCAGATACAGCGGCACGAGATAGGTCAGGCGCCGCTTTTCGGACAGCGCGCAGTAGCAGAACACGAGACTCCAGGCAGTGAAGTACAGCGCGAGTTCGATCAGCGTGGCGCGCACGGTCTCCATCACCAGTGGCGTCAGGTACACGCAGACCGCGGCAAGCACCGCATAGGCGCTGCGCCGGAAGTGCGCGCCGAGTGCAATCGCGGCCATGCTGATCGCGGCCACCGCGCCGAGCGCGAACTGCGCGCCGATCAATTGGTAGTGCAGATGCGCGCCATAGGTCGCGAGATACAGCACGCCGACGCCCGCTGCCGGCAGATACGCGGCGTACCGGCGATCGTACCGGGCAAGCCACAGGCCGGTGGCTATCAGCCCGGCGCCGGCGAGCACCGCAATCGCAAGCTGGCGCTCCGGCGTCAGCCAGCCGGCGGCGTAGACGAGCTTGATGAAATAGATCGCAGCGAGCACAAACGACAGCGCGGCACCCCAGCCCATCCACAGGCTCGCCGAGCGCGACATAGGCGCAGGTCGCGGCGCGGCTCGGCTCGGCGGGGGCTGCGACAGCGCTGGCGCCTGCACCGGTGCGACGGGTTCGCTGCTGATGCCGAGTGCGTGTTCGATGCGTGCCAGGCGTGCCTCGAGGCGCGCGTAGCGCTCGTCCGCTGCTTCGTTCATGGTTGCCTCATGCTGCCGGCATTTCAGATGACCTGTCGGTCACGCAATTGCGCGATGTCAGTCGTGGTGTAGCCGAGCTCTGCGAGGATCTCGCCCGTGTGCTCGCCCAGCGTCGGTGCCGGGCGGCGGAAGCGGCCGGGGGTTTCCGACAGCTGCACCGGCGTCGGCGCGAGCGGCGCAGGGCGCGCCAGGCCGGGGTAGGGCCGATCTTGCAGCAGGCCGGCGGCGCGCACGTGCGGATCGTCAATCGCCTGCTGCGGCGAGAGAATCGGCGCGGCCGGCAGGTTCGCCGCTTCGAGTTCAGCGAGCGCTTCAGCGGTGCTGCGCGTGGCCATCCAGCTCGCCATGCGCGCCGACGCTTCGGCGCCGTGGCGCGCGCGGGCCGCGTCGTCGGCGAAGCGCGGATCGTCGAGCCAGTCGCTGGCGCCGACCAGGCGGGCCCAGCGCCGGAACATCGGCGTGCCAACCGAGGACACCATCACCCAGCCGTCGGTGGTGCGAAACACGTCTGACGGCGCCGACACGATGCCGAGGTTGCCGGTGGCTACACGATTTGGCGCCACACTTGCCTGTTCGAGCAACGGCGGATTGTTGAACGCCAGCGCGGTCTGCAGCAACGCGGTCTCGACCTGTTGCCCACGGCCGCTCTTGCCGCGCGAGAGCAGCGCGGCAAGGGTGCCGAACGCCGCGAGAGACGCCGTGCCACAGTCGACCCAGTTGATGCCCGCCCGCATCGGCTGCCCCGGATCGCCGGTCAGGTAGGCCGCGCCGCACATCGCCTGGCCGATGCCGTCGAAGCCGTGTCTGTGGCTCGCGGGCCCACCATTGCCGAAGGCAGTGGTGGTGGTCAGGATGATGTCCGGCTTTACCGCGCGCAGCGATTCGAGGTCGAGCGCCAGTGACTTCAGCACGTCCGGGGGCAGATTCGCGATTACGACGTCCGCTGTCGCCACCAGTTGCCGCACAATCGCGCGGCCTGCGGGATGTGCCGGGTCGAGCGTCATGCCACGCTTGTTACGGTTCATCGTCAGATAGAGCGCGCCGGCGCCGTCGTCCGCGACCGGCAGAATCCAGCGGTCTTCGCCGCCGTCGCGGCGTTCGATACGGATGACGTCGGCACCGAGGTCGGCGAGCAGCGCCGCGCAGTAGGGGCCCGCGATGTAGCGGCCGAAGTCGAGCACGCGAATGCCTGCCAGCACGTCGTTCATGGTCACGCTCCAGGCGACCGGCGGCGGTCGCAAAGGACGGATTGTGACGGCTGCCGGACATCGGTGCACGCGTGCTGTGCTGCCGCATGAGATAGGCAGTATCATTCACGCGTGACTTCCCGCGCCGAACTTCTCGACACCCTCGAACGTTTCGCCGAACGCGCCGCGACTCAGCCGCTGACCATGGGCGAGGTCGCCGACGGGCTCGGTGGTTCGTCGTTCTCGCTGCTGTGCATCATCCTGAGTCTGCCGTTCCTGACGCCCATCAGCCTCGGCCCGCTGGCGACGGTCGGTGGGCTCACGCTCGCTGCGATTGCCTGGCAACTGGTGCGTGGTGACCTGGCGCCAAGCCTGCCGCAACGGGTGCGGGCGATCGAAATGTCACCGCGCATCTGGCGGGGGCTGCTCGCGACCTGCGCGAAAATCGTCCGTTTTTGCGGCCGCTTCAGCCGGCCCCGTTACCAGCGCTGGGTCGAGGGCACTGCCGGCGCCCGGCTGCGCGGATTTCTGATCATGGCGGCCGCGCTGCTGATGGCAGTGCCGCTGTTCGGGCTGCCGTTCAACAATGCGTTGCCGGCGCTGGCGATCATCGTGGCGTGTCTGGCGGAACTCGAGGACGACGGCCTGCTGCTGTGGGCAGCCGTTGCGCTGACCACCGTCTCGGCGGTCTACATTTTGGGCGTGCTGGTGGCCGTGTTGTTCTTCGGCACCGAGGCGATCAGGCAGTTCTTCGGCTGAGCGATGGGTCGGGCGGGCCGCTGCCCGCATCGGCGAGGCGCAGGAGCGCCCCGCCGATTGCCCATTCTGCCCAATCCGGGCCGACGCCGATCAGGCCGCGGCGGACGCCAGCTTCGGCGGCTTTTCAGCCGACCACTGCCGCAGCACCGGCATGACTTCCTTCGCAAACAGCTTCATGCTGCGCTCGACGACATCCATCGGCGTGCCGGCGAAGCGGAACGCGCACAGCACACCGTAGGGGCCGAAGTAGTGCCAGCGTTCTTCGAACTTGCGCAGCATCTGGTCCGGCGTGCCCCAGATCTGCTGTTCGACATACGCCTTCATGATTCCTTCCTTGCCGGCCGCCCGCATCATCTCGGCGGCGTCCGCGTAGGCCTTGTAGCCCTTCGCGTCGCTGTAGTGCTCGCCGAGCATTTCGTAGTGATGGAGGACGGAGGCGCAGTAACCGGCGACATACTTCTCGGCGTTCTCTCGCGCGCGCTTCGCATCGGTGTCCACAATTGTCATCTCCGTCAGCAGCGGCGGGCGCGGATCGTAGCCGTGTGTTTTGCGGAACAGGGCCTTGTAGTCGTCGAGTTCCAGCTTCTGCTTGTCCGGTGCCTTGTAGTTGAAGGCCATCATCTGGACGCCGAGGCGCGCGGCCTGCTCGGCCGAGTCCGGGCTCATCGCCACCTGGGTCACGCGCGTCTTGCGCCATTCCTTCGACAGCGGCTCTGGCCGCAGCGGTGCCTTCGGCTGCTGGTAGTATTTGCCGTGGTGTTCCGGGAACCAGCCGGTCTCGAGCGCTTCGAGGATCAGCGGCGAGGCTTCGTCGAAACGTTCACGCGACTCATCCATCGACACGCCGAACTGGCTGAACTCGCGCCGCGCGAGGCCACGGCCCATGCCGAAGATGAAACGGCCGGGGGCGAGCTGATCCATCAGCGCGGCCTTCTCGGCCACGCGCAGCGGCTGCGCGTTCCACGGAATGATGCAGGCGCCGGTGGCAAGCTTGATGCGCTTGGTTCTGGCCGCGACGTGCGCGAGGTACACGAAGTTGTCAGGACAGAACGAGTAGTCTTCAAAATGATGTTCGACCGTCCAGATGTGGTCATAGTCGAGTTCGTCCGCCAGCACGGCACAACGCAGTTCCTGCTCGTAGACCTGGGCGTCCGTGATGCCATCGAACATGAAGCTCTGCATGACCTGAACCAATCCGATTTCCATTACACATTCCTCTTCAATTATCTTGGACTCGGGCCGCGCCGCAGCGGGCCGGGAATTCTGGCATCTGCCTCCGGCGCAAGAGCGACGCGCTAGGTGGGGCTGCAGTACGATGGCGGCCCGGCAGGTGTGCCGAGTGTAGCCCCAAGCACGAGTTGTCGCGAAGCGTGGAAGAGGCTGAATTGTCACGAAAAACGTGCTGCAAAGCACAAATCGCTGGCCATGGCTGCCGCCGTTGCAAGGTGGGCGCGATCGACCATCGATGAGTCATTCAGTTGGAGGATGTATGCGGTTTGCTGTGTGGCTCCTTGGCGCGAGCATCGCCACCGTCGCCGTCGCGGTGGACGAAACGCCGATCGAACGCGGCGTGGCGATCCGCCCGGCCGTGGTCCTCGACTTTCCCGATCGCAGCGGCAAGCCGCTCGGCACGCTGCCGCCGAACGCGGCGGTCGACATTTATGAACGGCAACGCTTGTGGCTGCGGGTCAAACCCACGGCCGGTCTGCAGGGACCGGCCGGCTGGGTGCAGTTGCCGGATCTGCGCATGGGGTTCAGCGCGCCGCCGACCACGGCCACGGCACCCGCACCCACACCGGCTGCGGGCGGGGGCGGCTTCTCGTCGTTCTCGCGCTCGGTCAGCGGCCTGCTCGCCGGCTTTCAGTCGCGGCAGTCCGGCTATGCCAGCGGTTCGAACGCGACGATCGGCATCCGTGGCCTGACCGGCGGCGAGCTGAATGCGTCCTCGCCAAACTTCCAGGCGTTCGCCGACATCGAGCGCTATGCGGTGATGCCGGCGCAGGCGCAGATGTTCGCCAACGCCGGCGGGCTGATGCCGCAGCGGATCGGGTACGTCACGGTAGCGCCGCCCGCGCCGCCGTCACCGACGGGAGGCCCCCGATGACACTACCGGCAATACTGACGCTGTTGGTCGCGTGCGCGAGCGGCCCCGCGCTGGCGCTCGATCTTGGCGGGATGCTGCAGAACCTCGACGTCAACAAAGTGCTCGAAACCGGCCAGAAGCTGTCGGCGGCCACCCGGGAGATGCCCGTCAATGAGGAGATTGGCCTCGGCCGCGATCTCGCCGCGCGCATTCTCGGCACCGTGCCGCCGCATCCTGATCCCGCGGTCCAGCGCTATGTGAACCAGGTCGGCCGCTGGCTGACGCTGCACACCGAGCGGCCCGATCTGCCGTGGCATTTCGCGGTGGCCGGCACCGACGCCGTCGGCGCGTTCGCTACGCCGGGCGGCAGCGTGATCATCACCGCCGGTCTGCTGCGCCTGATGCGCGATGAAAACGAACTCGCCGGCGTGCTGGCGCATGAAATCTCGCACGTCGTGCAGAAGCATCACGTCCTCGCGATCATGAAGCGCGCGCGCGCCCAGCTGGCCGCCGACGTCGCCGGTGAAATGGCCTCGCAGTATGTCGCGAAGAACCCCCTGGTGACGCAGGCTCTGCTCGGCGCGGGCATGAACCTCTACGGCAGCGGGCTCGATCAGGGCGATGAATACGCCGCCGATCGCGCCGGCATGGTGATAGCCGCCCGCGCGGGCTATGACCCGCTCGGCCTGGTCTATCTGCTGACGACGCTCGACTCGATCGGCGTCGCGGACGCGCGCACCCAGTTACTCTTCGCCACCCATCCGCCGACACGCAGCCGCATCGATGCGCTGAGTGCCGTTGCCGACCAGCTCGGTGCCTACAGGGGCTCGCTGCAGAACAGCGAGCGCTTTGCCCAGATCCAGGGGAGTCTGCTGCAGTGAATACCGTTGACGCACAGGGCGTGCACGCGATGACCCTCGAAGTCCTGCCGGCCTGGCTCGACTACAACGGCCACATGAACGTGGCTTATTACTCGCTGGCCTTCGACCTCGCCGGCGAGGAATTGCTGAAGTGCGCCGGCATGGGCGAGCAATACACGCGCAGCACGCAGAATTCATGGATGGTGCTCGAGGCGCACATCACCTACCAGAATGAAGCGACGCTCGGTGACAGCCTGAAATTGCGCTCGCGTGTGCTCGACTGCAACGCGAAATGCGCGCATCTGTATCAGGAGATGTATCGCTTTGATGAGCTGCTGTCGACGCAGGAACAGCTGATGCTGCACGTGAGCCTCGCCACGCGCCGCGGTTCCCCCTTCGAGCCGCCGGTGTTCGCGGCCATGGACCGCATGCGCGCGCAGCAGGCTGATTGGCCGCGGCCGGCGTGGATCGGCCGCCAGATAGGCATTCGCCGATGAGCGGGCCGGACCCATTCGCCGACGCCCTTGCGATCATCACCGGCGGCGGT